>OHFW01001069.1_pt1 | contig 11278 bp, 9 predicted proteins | sample 1567601 | NCBI WGS metagenome assembly OHFW01 (sample SAMEA3879594, study PRJEB24766) | human gut metagenome | biome: human-associated habitat; feature: feces | place: USA | collected 1985/1987 | reverse complement strand
TTAACTATGCGGTGGCAAGCCGTGAGGATAAGGAAGCGATGTTCCTTGAATATTCCGAACTTCTGAACTCCCTTGACAGTGGTGCAACGACAAAAATCACAATCAATAACCGTCGGCTCAACAGACTGGATTTTGAGCAGACAATCCTTATTCCGACAACCGGAGATAATCTGGACGAGTATCGAGAGGAATACAACAAAATGCTTCTTGATAAGGCAACGGGTGCAAACTCCATTGTTCAGGATAAGTATATTACCATTTCCATCAACAAAAAGAGTGTGGAGGACGCAAGAACTTATTTTGCCCGTGTCGGTGCAGATTTGATTGCTCACTTCGGCAGGCTTGGAAGTAAGTGCGTGGAACTGGAAACAGACGAAAGACTTCGTATTTTCCACGACTTTTATCGTGTGGGAGAGGAAAGCTCTTTCCACTTTGATATTAAGGAAACAAGAAAAAAGGGACACGATTTTAAGGATTATATCTGCCCTGACACAATGGAATTTGAAAAGGACTATTTCAAGATGGGAAACCGTTATGGAAGAGTCCTTTTTCTTCGTGAATATGCGTCCTATATCAAGGACAGTATGGTAGCGGAACTTACGGATATGAACAGAAATCTGATGATGTCCATTGATATTGTTCCCGTTCCGACTGATGAAGCAGTAAAGGAAGCAGAGAACCGTCTGCTTGGTGTGGAAACCAATATCACGAACTGGCAGCGTAGGCAGAATGCCAATAATAACTTCTCTGCAACTGTTCCGTATGATATGGAGCAGCAGAAGAAAGAAATGAAAGAGTTCCTCGATGACCTTACAACCCGTGACCAGAGAATGATGTTCGCTGTTATCACGATGGTTATTACAGCAGACAGCAAAGAACAGCTTGAGAATGATACGGAAGCATTGCTTACCACGGCAAGAAAACATCTTTGCCAGTTTGCAACACTGAGATTTCAGCAGGTAGATGGACTCAATACGGTAATGCCGTTTGGAACAAGAAAGATTGATGCGTTCAGAACACTTACAACAGAGAGCCTTTCAGTATTTATCCCATTCAGGGTGCAGGATATTTTCCACGAAAACGGTATCTATTACGGTCAGAATGTTATCAGCAAAAATATGATTATCGCAGACCGTAAGCAGCTTTTGAATGGTAATTCCTTTATTCTCGGTGTATCCGGTGGCGGTAAGTCATTTGCAGCAAAGGGAGAAATCATCAATCTGGTTCTTTCTTCGGACGCAGATGTTATCATCATCGACCCTGAACGAGAGTATTCACGACTTGTCAATGCGATGGGCGGAGAAGTAATCAATATTTCTGCTACTTCCGATAATCATATCAATGCAATGGATATGAATAAGGATTACGGCGACGGTGCAAACCCTGTCATTTTGAAATCCGAGTTTATTATGTCCCTTTGTGAACAGCTTATCGGAGGAACAAATCTCGGAGCGAAGCAGAAGTCTATCATTGACCGTTGCACGGCAAGCGTGTATCGCAGTTATCAGCAGAATGACTATCAGGGACATATACCGACCTTGCAGGATTTCAGGGCAGAACTTTTGCAGCAGGACGAACCGGAAGCAAAGGAACTGGCACTTGCTATTGAGCTTTTTACACACGGTTCTCTGAACACCTTTGCAAAGCAGACGAATGTGGATACTAACAATCGCCTTATCTGCTATGACATTCTTGATTTGGGTAAACAGCTTATGCCGATTGGTATGCTTGTTGTCCTTGACTCTATCCTGAACCGTATCACACAGAACCGTGCAAAGGGTAAGAACACCTTTATCTTCATTGATGAGATTTATCTTCTGTTCCAGCACGAATACTCTGCAAACTTCCTCTTTACCTTGTGGAAGCGTGTGAGGAAATACTCTGCATACGCAAGCGGAATTACCCAGAACGTCGATGACCTTTTGCAGAGTCACACAGCAAGAACAATGCTTGCAAACTCAGAGTTCATTATTATGCTGAATCAGGCTTCCACAGACAGGCTTGAGCTTGCAAAACTCCTGAATATTTCCGACCTCCAGATGTCCTATATCACGAATGTGGAAGCAGGACACGGACTTATCAAGGTGGGAAGTTCGCTTGTACCGTTTGCAAACAAATTCCCTAAGAACACGAAACTTTATAAACTGATGACGACCAAGCCGGGCGAAGCGTAAGGAGGGATTTACAATGTCTAAAATTCAATTTCGCAATGCTGCACACAGAGATTTTGTATTGGAAAATCTGGATAAGTGCAAAGTCAACGACTGCTATCACAGAGCATTTTTCTATGTGATGGGTATTTCAGAAGAAACGAGAATGAACATCGGAAAGATGTTTGATTTTAAGAGGGATTGCATCATACCGGAAGGTATGCACGGCGGTTGGCAGACAAGTGGCACAGTCAAGGTCTGCCACCTTGCCTTTAATCTCTGGAATGGATTTACGGAAGAAGGCAGGGAAAATCTCTATACACCGGAGGAACTGTTCTGTTGCGGATATGCTCCGTATTTTATGGAGGGTATCAAGTTGAGGTATCCGGAGTATTGCAGGGATTTGACCCCGCCTAAGAGAAACGATATGGAAAGGTAAGAGAAAATGAGCAGAAAAATCTATATTATTATTGCGGTGGTGCTTACGGTAGTGTTGTCTGTAAGCACCTTCTTTATTATCCGTAATCACATTGACTCTGCCAAGCAGAATGAAGTCTATGATAACCTTGCGGAGATTGTGGAGGACGAGCCGCCAAAGGAAAATGAGGGCGTGACGTTTTCGGAAGATAAGGACTATCTTGCAGAATATCTTGAACTCTATCGGCAGAATGAGGATATGGTGGGTTGGATAAAGGTTGAGGATACCAATATCAACTATCCGGTCGTGCAGTCTGTAAATGAGCCGAACTTCTACCTGAAGCACAAGTTTGATAAGACCTATTCCGCTTATGGCTGTCCATATGTGCAGGAAAATTGTGATGTGCAGAAACCTTCAGACAACATCATTATATACGGACACCACATGAATGACGGTTCTATGTTTACGGGACTGATGAAGTACAGAAACAAGAGCTTTTGGGAAGGTCATAAGACGATTACCTTTGATACACTGACGGACAGACACCAGTATGAAGTGATTGCAGTCTTTAAGACGGTTGTTTATACAAACAGCTCCGACAGCTTTAAGTATTATGAGTTTACGGACGCAGAAAATGCGGCAGAGTTTGATGCGTATGTTGCTAAGTGCAAGGAACTTTCTCTGTATGATACCGGAGTATCGGCAGAGTATGGCGACAAGCTGATTTCTCTTTCTACTTGTGAATATTCAAGAAACAATGGCAGGCTTGTTGTTGTCGCTAAGAGAGTGGATTAAACCCCACTCTCTATTATTTTTCGAGAAAGGAGGAAACCGATGGCTGATATAAAAACAAGAGATACAAGCAAAGGTACAATCAAGACCATAAATAAGGCAGCAGTTGCCACGGAGCGAATGAAGAAAGCCTATGTGATGACGAAAGATAAGGCAGAACATTCCACCAACGCTTCGGAAAATTCCGCAGAGGAATATGCTTCCGATAAAATCGAAGCGGCAACGGATAGGGCTGTTCACGAAACTGCATACCGTGCGGATAAAGTCGGCAGATGGGGTGTGCGTGAAACAAGACAGAATTATCAGAAAGCCAAAACGGGAATTGAGAATTTCAAGACCAAGCGTGCAGAGAAGCAGCTTCAAAAACAATCGGTCAATCCTGTCGGAAAACAGAGCATCCGAACTCTGGAGCGTACGGAGAAAACAATTAAACAGTCTGCAAGGTCGGCAGGAAATACGACAGTCAAGACCGTATCGAAAGGTGCAACCAATACTGTTCAGAGGTCGGTCAAGACCGCAGAACAAACGGCAAAGACTTCTATTAAGACCACAAAAGAAGCTGCCATTATAGCACAGAAAACAGCAAAAACAACAGCCAAAGCAACACAGAAAGCGGCTCAGACGGCAAAGAAAGCGGCGAAAGCCACAGCAGATACCGTTAAAGCCACAGCGAAAGCTACTGTTGCGACAGTCAAAGCGATTATTGCAGGGACAAAAGCACTTGTAGCAGCAATCGCAGCAGGCGGTTGGATAGCGGTGTTGATTATTATGATTGTCGTGTTGTTTGGTGCTGCCGTAGCAATGTTTGGAGGAGGAAGTGACAGTAATTCCTATACTCCGGTAAGTGCAGAGGTAGAAGCCTATGAACCCATCATACAGAAGTATGCCAAAGAGTACGGCATTCCTGAGTATGTAGAACTTATCAAGGCGGTTATGATGCAGGAAAGCGGCGGCAGAGGACTTGACCCTATGCAGGCAGCAGAGGGAAGTTTCAATACAAGGTATCCGCACGAACCTAATGGAATTAAAGACCCTGAATATTCTATCCAGTGTGGTGTTCAGGAATTGAAAGCGGCTCTTACCTCGGCAGAGGTGGAAAGCCCGATAGATATGGAGCATATCAAACTTGCCTTGCAAGGCTACAACTTCGGTAATGGGTATATTTCTTGGGCAAAAACAAAGTATGGCGGTTATTCTTATGCCAATGCAGTGGAGTTTTCCACTCAGCAGGCACAAAGGCTTGGTTGGGACAGTTATGGAGATACCCAATATCCGGCTCACGTTCTGAGGTACTATCCGTATGGGCGAGCCTTTACTGCCGGAGGTAATCAGGCGATTGTTGAGGTTGCCTTGACACAGCTAGGCAATCAGGGCGGACAACCTTACTGGAGCTGGTATGGCTTTAACAGCCGAGTGGAATGGTGTGCCTGCTTCGTATCTTGGTGTGCTGACCAATGCGGATATATTGAAAGCGGACTTGTTCCGAAATTTGCAGGTTGCGTGGATGGTGCAAACTGGTTTAAGTCAAATGGAAAATGGCAAGACCGCACTTATGAACCAAAGGCAGGAGATATTATCTTCTTCGATTGGGAAGGCGACGGTACAACAGACCACGTTGGTATCGTAGAGAAGTGTGAGAACGGCACAGTTTATACCGTAGAGGGTAACTCAGGCGACGCCTGCAAGCAAAGACAGTACGCAGTCGGAAGCAGCAATATCTATGGATACGGTATTCCGGCATATTAAAAATTCCAGACGGTGTCTGGAAAATCGAAAAGATGGCTGCTCAGTTGAGTAGCCATCGGGTACATTATGAGAAATCAGTTGTTTCTCTGTTATTCAGGAAAATATGGTGTGTGTGATAAGTGAAGCTGAAAAGCATATCGGCATTTTCTTTACTGCCGTCTAAAAAGGAAATATCATCGGCAAGGATAAAAAGAATTGCTAACAGCTTCTTGATATATCCAGTGTAGCAGGCATAATCTACATAGATGTTGGCGATATATCCCTCGGCAAATTCTATCAGGTCAGCGTCAATTTCAAAGCTGTTGGATAACTCGTAAACGGTCTTGATGAATTTGTCCTTATCAGCAATTCGTTCTTTACTTGGAACACTTCTGCGGTTCTTCTGTATGAATTTCAAAAAATCATCAGCTTCCGTAAAGTCAGGAGTGATTGTGTTGCCAGTTCCCAAATCTGTTTTGTAATCCTCAAATTTCTCTTTTTCAAACCGATTACTGAATATTATCTTTTGTTCGTCCATTCCTTTTTACCCCTAAGTTTCTTCTATGGAGATTGTTTAACTTGGCTCTTGGGTTGTGATTTGTCTTTCGCCATTAACAATCGTGAATTACTACTTTTATAGTATAACATAAAAATAGTTGGGAATCATCACTAATAGTTGGTTTAACTTCCTTTGGGTGCGTGTGATTTGAAATCGACTTAACCTATACTATTAGTTATGGAAACACACTAAGGGAGGTGATGTGATGAAGCTCGATACAATCGGCAAGAATATAAGAAAGTTCCGACTTGCGAGGAAATTACGCCAAGAAGATTTGGCTGAGAAAACAGATTTGACAACAAATTATATTGGTATGGTTGAGCGTGGAGAGAAAATTCCGTCACTCGAAACTTTCATAAAGATAGTAAATGCTTTAGGTGTATCATCGGATATGGTTCTTACAGATGTTCTGGAAACGGGATATACAGTCAAGAACTCAATGCTGAATGAGAAGCTTGAAAAACTTGCTCCTGAAGATAGAAACAGAATCTATGAAGTTATAGATACACTTGTGAAGCAGTCAAAGCAAATACTTCCATAAAACACAGAAGTTCGTCCTAATCGACGAGCTTTCTTTTTTTCAGTATAAAAAATTTCTGCTATCGACAAATTTTTCGGGACTTCGACAGAGAGAATATGCTATAACAACAACTGTCAGTGATAGACACATACTAATAGACATAGGAGGAAGTAGAAGTGAACGACATTTTCAGACAAATAGCGAAAGAAAATGGAACAACCGAAAAAGCAGTAAAAGAGGAAATGCAGTTTGCCATTCGGGAAGCAATGAAAAGTGCTGAACCGGAAGCAATAGCTTTTTGGAAAGCAGTTGCACCGGACGGAAAAGAGCCGCCGATAGAAAAGGTCATAGCAATGATTGCATTGAATGTTAATAATAGAATGTATAATTGAGGTGCTTCGGCATCTCTTTTTTCTTATCCTCAAAAATGTCGTATTAGGTGTTTGCAAAAAGTGACACCTTGGTGTCTGAAAGGTTACATTTCTGTCTGAAATCTTGAAATGCCTGAAAATTTAATATATAATGTTAAATGGTTAACTGTAACGAAGAAGAATTATAAGATGAAGAGGTGTTACTGATGAAGATATGCTATAACAAACTTCAAAAACTTATGATTGACAATCAAATGAAAAGACAGGATTTAATGCGTGCAGCCGAAATCACATCATACGCTGCAACGAAGATAAATAAGAATGAGCCAGTATCTCTTGAAGTATTGATGAGGATATGTCAGGTGTTTCATTGTGACATCGGAGATATATGCGAAGTTATTTTAGACGAAGATTAAAACACGGAGGTAATTATAGATGGCAAGGGCTGCTAAACCAAAGAAAGAAATATCAATGGAAGAAGCACTTTGGAAAAGTGCTGATAAACTGAGAGGTTCTGTTGAGCCTGCGGAGTATAAGCACGTTGTTCTGAGTCTATTCTTCCTTAAATTTGCCAGTGACAAGTTTGAGGAATGCCGTAATAAGATTATTGCTACACACGGCGAAAAGTATGCGGATATGAAGCCGTTTTACACTCAGGAAAATGTATTCTATCTTCCTGAAGAAAGCCGTTGGAAATACATTATTGAAAATGCAAAGCAGGACGATATTGCTCTGAAGATAGATACGGCACTTTATACGATTGAAAAGAACAACCCGTCACTGAAAGGTGCTTTGCCGGATAACTATTACTCCCGCTTACATATTGATACTGCAAAGTTAGCTTCTTTGCTTGATGAAATCAATCGTATCAACACTGATGATAAAGAGAACGACATTATAGGTCGTATATATGAGTATTTCCTTAGTAAGTTTGCTCTTGCAGAAGGAAAAGGTAAAGGAGAGTTCTACACACCAAAGTGTATTGTAAACCTGATTGCCGAAATGCTTGAGCCTTACGATGGAATACTTTATGACCCTTGTTGCGGTTCGGGCGGTATGTTTGTGCAGTCCATCAAGTTCGTAGAAGCACATAGCGGTAATAAAAAGAAAGTGTCTATTTACGGTCAGGAATACACAAATACCACTTTCAAACTGGCAAAAATGAACTTAGCTATCCGTGGTATTTCTGCAAATCTTGGAGAGATGGCTGCCAATACATTTACCAACGACCAGCACAAAGACCTTAAAGCAGATTTCATTATGGCAAACCCGCCTTTCAATCAGAAGCAGTGGAGAGCCGAAAATGAGCTTGTAGATGACCCTCGTTGGAACGGCTATGAAGTTCCGCCGACAAGTAATGCAAACTATGGTTGGATACTGAATATTGTTTCCAAACTCTCTCAAAACGGTGTAGCAGGTTTCCTGCTTGCCAATGGTGCATTATCTGATGATGGTACAGAGCTGAAAATCAGACAGCAGCTTATAGAAAATCATTTGGTAGAAGCAATCATTATTCTTCCGAGAAACCTTTTCTATACCACAGACATCAGCGTTACCCTTTGGGTACTCAATAAGAATAAAAAGGCTCGTGTTGTGGAACAGAATGGAAAGCTAAAACGCTATCGTAATCGAGAAGATGAAATACTTTTTATGGATTTACGACAGATGGGCAGTCCTTATGAGAAGAAGTACATTGAATTGACAGAGGAAGATAGAGCCAAAGTTACAAGTGTATATCATAACTGGCAGCAGGAAGGCTATGAGGAAACTTATGAGAATGTACCAGAGTTTTGTTATTCTGCTTCTTTTGATGAAGTAAAGGAAAAAGGATTTACTCTTGTGCCGAGCAGATATATTGAGTTTGTCAATCGTGATGAAAACATCGACTTTGATACAAAAATGAAGTCATTGCAGGGAGAACTTAAAGAACTTCTTGTTCAAGAGGAAAAATCCAAATCAGATTTGCTTGCTGTATTTAAGGAGTTGGGATATGAAATCGAATTATAGAGCCTTGAGCGAACTAATTGAAAAAGTAGATGAAAGAAATGATGATGGTGCGATTACTGAGCTTATAGGTGTCAGTATAGATAAATGTTTTATTAAATCAGTTGCTAATACCAATGGAACTGATTTGAGTAAATACAAAATTATAAGAAAAAATGAGTTTGCTGTAAGTTTAATGCAGGTTAGTCGTGATTCAAAAATTCCAGTTGCAAGGTTAGAGGACTATGAAGTAGCAATAATGTCACCAGCTTATCCTATTTTTCGTGTGAAAGATACAAGAAAAATATTACCAGAATATCTTGATATGTGGTTCAAACGTCCTGAGTTTGACCGAGAAGCTGCTTTTATTGCGGTTGGTGGTGTTCGAGGGAGTATGCCTTGGGAGGAGTTTGTGAAAATGAAACTGCCTGTTCCAACTATCGAAAAACAGCTTGAAATAGTGAATAGCTACAAGGCAATTACGGAGAGAATTGCTTTAAAACAGAAGATAAATGATAATTTAGAAGCACAAGCTGAGGCTATTTATAATGAGATGATGGCAAATAACTCTACTAATGGTACTATGTCTACTCTAGGAGAAATAAGCACAATAAAAACCGGCAAGTTAAACTCAGAAGCAGCTGTAATAAACGGAATATATCCCTTTTTTACCTGTTCGCAAGAAACATATCGGACAAATACTTTTTCATTTGACCAAGAAGCTGTTTTATTAGCTGGGAATAATGCAAGTGCAATCTATCCATTGAAAATATATTGTGGAAAATTTGATGTATATCAACGAACATACGTAATATCCTCAAACAACCGTTTTGTTTCAAACAAGCAATTATATTTTGTCTTAAAACAACAGTTAAATGAGTTTAAAGGCATATCCTCTGGCACTACAACAAAGTTTCTTACAATGAAAATATTGACTCCTATACCAGTAGTAATTGCTCCAGAAGATATTGCCACTTCATTTATCAATATAACAAATAAAATATTTGAAACCATATTTCAAAATCAACGTGAAATCGAGCATTTACGCGAATTGCAAATGATTGTTCTTGGGGAACTATCACGCGACTAAATTATCATTTATCTTCTGTTTCAAAGCTATTCTGTCGGTTATTGTCTTGTAGGCTTTCACAATATTTCTCTGCTTTTCAATATCTGGTACTGGAAGCTCAACCATACAAAGTTCATTCCAATCAAAAATCTCTCTCACACTTCCGTGTGACTTATATCTTGCATAGCGGTCAAATTCTGGTCGGCTGAACCAAAGCATAAGATATTCAGGGTCTAATTCCTCTTTATTTTCAACTTCAAAAACTGTATAAGAGCTTGAAATGATACAATCTTCTTCATCTAAATAAGCAATAGAGATTTTCTCTCCATTTCGTGAAGTAACGGGTCCGTATGCAAACTGTCCCGTTCTAACTATCTTATAATTCGATAAATCAGTTCCTACAATATTTGCGATTGACGGAATAAATTTTTTACTTATACTTACACCAAGCAACTTTGTTACGGCTAAATCCCTATTACGCTCGTCCACAAGTCGAATGTAATTGCCTAATATCTTATATTCTTTTTCCATTCCTACCACCTTAACCAATATATTTTCTATGAGCAATTTTAACATTACTCTGCTTAACCATTGCATACTGCAATGTCGTATCTATTCTTCTATGCCCCAAGAGTTGCTGAAGCTGCTCTATCGGCATTCCTTTATCTATCGCCATTGTCGCAAGCGTTCGCCTGAATTTATGAGGGTGTACCTTATTTAGTCCCAATCGTTTTCCAAGCTGTCGTAACCTCACTTCAATACCTCCGATATTTATTCGATTATACGGAGATTGTAATGATACAAAAAGTGCCGGGTTATCGTCCTTGCGACTGTTTAGATAATTCTGCAAATGTATTTTTGTTCTTGCATCAAAATATACAATTCGTTCCTTATCGCCTTTGCCGAAAACAACACATTCTCTTTCGTTAAAATCTATATCCTCACGATTTAGCAACACCATTTCTCCGACACGCATACCCGTTGAAGCAAGCATATCAATCATTGCCAAGTCCCTAAGTTCCGAGCAATTATCCCTCATCAATTCAAGTGCTTCATCTGAATAAGTTTCCTTGATGTTCGTTCCGGTCTTAACCTTATGTATTCGCCTGACTGGACTTTTCAAAATATAATCCTCGTCCTCAAGCCAAGAGAAAAAACTGGAAAGTATTCGTCTTATATTATCTATCGTAACTTTACTGGATTTTTTCTTAGCCTGATACTCGGTCAAATAGCAACGAATATCATCGGTCACAACATATTTGATACTCTTTCCAATGCCATCAAGCATTGACTGTATCGTTGCATTATAGTATTTCAAGGTTTTCTCAGAACAGCCTTCAATACGCTTTGCCGATAAGAAAGACTCTACTAAATTCTGTTCTGAAAGTTCCTTATCTTTTTCCGTCTTTGTTACCTCATAATCAAAAAGTGTATGTTGCAACACCTCTTGCAATCTTTCTGTCTGTGCGTTATTCAAGAAAGGTAACATTCCTTGAATAACATCTGTGATTAAGTTCTGTTTCATAGTCAATTCTCCTTTTATTTAACTTAGAGAACAACTATGGAGCGGTAGTCCCCTGATTTAACTCCTGCCACTCACAAGAGTTACGGGATATATTAAACGATAATTTACCGTATCAATCACTGATGGTAGCCTGACCGTTCATTAACATAGGTAAAAGCCAATCTCT
>OHFW01001057.1_pt1 | contig 11422 bp, 12 predicted proteins | sample 1567601 | NCBI WGS metagenome assembly OHFW01 (sample SAMEA3879594, study PRJEB24766) | human gut metagenome | biome: human-associated habitat; feature: feces | place: USA | collected 1985/1987 | reverse complement strand
AACACATTAGCAATCAATTCGTTAGGAAAAGATTAACATTTCCCGACAGTCCCTATTTTATTGTGCGAGTCCGATTTTCATAAAAAGGAAAATGGAAGACGGCTGCACCAAACAATTTACTTACAATGATGAGCAGGCTGGCATGTTGCTAAAGGAAACTCTGGCGGCTAAAATGAGAGAAGCGGGATTGCCTGAAGACGATACTTTGGATATACGGTTTGACATGTCTTATGAAAGGAAGAAATTCAAATTCATATGTTACAGGGGAGTGGGTAACAAGGCGAGTCTTTGCCCGATTGTCATCAAGGCGAAACCTGAGACGAAGCTGTTTGCCTGGCACGTAGGCATCGGTAACTGTACCGGTATCGGGTTCGGAGCGATTTATTAACAAAGAAGGAGCATTATCATGTATGTCGTGACATATAAGGGGCCGTTCGGGTTTATAAAACCATGGACTGCCGTCCGCGATGGAGAAACATTCAGCCAGCAGTTCTTGACGCCTTCCATTATAGAAGGTATAGAAAAGAAACTGTTCCCTGAGTTGCTGGAAGTTTTAGGGATTCATAAGATTCTCAGACATAAGCTGAAGTATGATTCGATGGATTCCCAGCAGGAAGTGACACAGACAAGGGGCTGGGAATATAAGAACAGGACATTCATCAGGGGACGTTCCATATTGAAGCGTTCGGTCCTCTTGCACCCGGTTTTGTCTCTCGCCTTTGAGAAAGAGGAAGATGCTGTCATCGCCTCTAAGCAGCATGTCTGTGTATGTAGAAATGAGGACATATTGTTGCCGGAATCTGCAATCATTGTGATGGAAGAAGATCAGTTCAGTCAATTGCCTGGATTCGAGTTGCGATTTGGTGATTCTGAACAGTCTTTCCTTGTTGGATATAACCGCTTTGATGACAATAGTCCGATGTTGGGGTGGATAGAGTTTAACGGGCAATCTTTGTTGTAATTATTGAATCCATATGAATATCCATCAGGAAATATTGGCCAAGAGTGAGCAGAACGGACGCATCTGTCTGTATCAGCATCTTAAGAATGTTGCTGATATAGCTCGTGTTGTGGCTAATCACCAGTGTCTTGATGAGGAAATAGCAGTAGAAGGAGCATTGCTGCACGACATAGGTAAGACAAGTCCATTGTTTCAGCAATCGGTAGTCTCTCCGAATAGTAAGAGACCGGGTGCTGTTTTCCGTCATGAAATAGCGTCGTTGTTCTTTATCTCCTTGGTAACGGAGGAACATCGGAATGCTGTCATTGACATGGTGGTTGCCCATCACAAATCCATGTATAAGGATGTGCGGGAATTGGGGATTTTGGATTTGGATGATAATATGGAAGATTGCTTTAGGGAGCATTCACGCGGATTCGAAGAATGGAGCCATATTGCTTTGGAAATCCTTGAAAGCCTTGGAATGGAAACACATGAGGTTCCTCTGGGAGAGGCAGAGGATAATTATGAGTATGTCATTGATTATTGTGAAAATAAAAGCAAAGGGTGCTCGGAATGGAGGGGCTTGCTGATGGCGGCTGACCATATGGCTTCAGCGATGGAAACCGAGTTTGAAATGCCATTGGACAAACTGTTCATCAAGCCGGATCTGTCTTTTTACGACAGAAGGAATGAACTCTATCCACTGTCATTGATTTCTGCCGACAGTGCAAAAAAACACACATTGGTAACAGCACCTACTGGCGCGGGGAAAACGGATTTCCTGCTGAGGCGTTGCCGAGGAAGAGTTTTCTACACATTGCCTTTTCAGGCATCCATCAATGCCATGTACGACCGTATCAAGAATGATTTGTCTGATACTGATGCGCAGATTTACCTTCTCCATGCTGCCTCTAAGCTGAAAGTGGAAGGTAATAAGGTGGAGGAGAGCATCATGCAGCGACATGTAGGCGCGTCCGTAAAAGTGCTGACTCCTCATCAAATGGCATCAATTGTCTTTGGCATCAAAGGATATGAGGCTATGGCTATGGATTTGCGCGGTTGCGATGTGATTCTTGATGAGATACATACTTATTCAGATGTCATGCAGTCGATTGTCCTTCGCATTATAGAGATTCTTGTGGCACTGGATTGCAGGATACATGTCGGTACTGCAACTATGCCGACTGTTCTGTATGAAAAGATATTGGAACTGTTGGGAGGACCGGAAGCCGTCTATGAGGTTAAGCTTGATGCCACTACTATCCAGTCATTCAATCGGCATCAGATATATAAACTTGACGACATGGAGAATGCTTATGATGTGATAGCTTCAGCTGTGAAAAGTCACTCTAAACTTCTCATTGTATGTAATCAGGTGAAAAGGGCCCAGGAACTATATGAGATGATAGAATACTTGTACCCGGATGTGAAAAAGATGCTTGTCCACAGCAGATTCAAGCGAATGGACAGGGCAAGATTGGAAATTGATTTGCGTGAAGATTTCAATAAGCTGGAAAATGCTCCGTGTATCGTGGTCTCGACCCAGGTGGTGGAGGTGAGTCTTGACATAAGTTTCGATGTGATGATTACGGAGTGTGCTCCTATTGATGCCCTTACCCAGCGCTTTGGGCGAATCAACCGAAAACGTACGAGAGAGACTATCGGACATTATAAGCCGATATATGTCATTGCTCCTCCTGAGGATGAAAATGATGCTCTTCCATATAGCCTGGATGTCCTGAAAACTACTTTCGATGTTTTGCCGAATAATGGTGAAATTATGGAGGAATGTCATGTCCAGGAAATGATAGATATAGTTTACCCTGACATTGATTTTCATAATATTGATTATACCGGAGTTGCATTTTCAAATGGAAGTTGGTTGATGAAGGAACTTTGTCATTATCCTAAATCAGTTCTGCTCGAGGCGCTTGATATCAACTCCGCTGTCTGCATTACTGAGGAAGACAAAGAGCGGTATCTGTCAGCCAATGGCTTGGAGAGAATCGAAATGGAGATACCTGTGAGCTATCATTCCATGGCTCATAGAAATCTTGATCAACTTGACAAGGGGACACGTCCGTTTGTCGTTCCTAACAAAGGATATGACAAGGAAAAAGGGTTGTTGCCGGATATGTGTAAAACTGAATATTATCAATCGTTTGAAATACTGTAGATTATGATAACGTCAAATATAGGAAAGATGTTTTTGGATGCTTACAATGAAGAATATGGCACCAGCTATGATGCCAGGACATTCTTTTTGGAGCAGTTCTATCCCTTGTTTTTTGATCATAACAAGCAGATGATGAATGCTATAAATTCTCCTTTTGTGCAACAACTCCCAAGCTGTCGAGATTGCATAAAAGGGATAAAAAAGTTTGAAACTATTGAGCGAAGGTCAGAACGGCTAAAAGAGTTTCTCGACAAAGTTGAGAATAATGAGGCTGATATGAGTATTGCCATAGGTTATCCTTCCGTTAGCCCCATTGCCAAAACGTCGGGACAAGTGACCAATCTTAAAATGAGAACCTCAAAAGAAGATATATTCTTATCCTGGATAGGAGGTGCTCTAGGAATTACAGTACGTGGACCACTTTCCATTCTTTTTAGTCATAAGAAAATCCTACTTGATATATCTAAGGGCTGGAGATATTATCGTGATGCTCTAAATGATGTATTAATATTGGATGGAAATAAAATCAACAGTTGGAATGGTCAATGGCTTTCACATTTTTATAATCAGCGTGAGTATGATGAAGAGAATCCTTTTGCCAATTTTTCCTATAATAAAGCAACCGAAGACGGATTACTCAGTGTTGAACCTCAGACATGGACAAAGATTCTTATTGCCATTTCTCGCAGATATAATGATGAAAAACTCCTGGCATATATTTACCAGTTTGAGAAGTCCAATACGACGATAGGGTTTATTCCATTCGATTTGACTCAGATCCGTCGTCCAATCCATCTTTATGAAAAGATATTCGGAATGGATAATGGCCGGGATGCGGAATCTTTGTGGGGAACAGAAATCGGATTCAAGACAGCTTGTACTTCAGGAGTCATAGGCGTAAAGGCGATGGAGCCTAAGGGATTGAGAGATTATGTATATAAAGGGAAAATGCCGAAGACTCCTAATGATGAAGAGAATATAATTAATTTCAATGTATATAAAATTTGGATATTAGCCATGTTGAATAATGATGCTTTGTGGGAGAAATCCCTAGAGTTGGCCGAGTTGTTGAACGAGGCCTCCAGTGACGAAGACAAGTCAATCAGTACCAAGCGGAAGAATTTAGTGGAAGCAATGCTGAAGGCGACGAATAAAAAACTGTTTGTTGAGGCTGCAACCGAGATTGTCCGGTACATTTCCAAGCGTGATGAATTCACCGGTATTGTGAAAGAGATACATAGTATGCCTGCGGACAACGTGCCATACTTCTTGACTCTTTTGCGTTTTCAGTATGAGACATTAAAATAATAACTATGAGATTTATGAAACAGAATTCTTTCATTTACCTGCGTGGCCTCAAGCATGCAGCATTTACAGTATTCTGCGTTGAAAACGGTCAGAAATTTTATTATGACCCTCAGTTCAATGTAAGGGTTCCATTCTCAAGTGGACAACAGGTCAAGCGCTCGGTTTTGGAAAAACTCAACGATATCTTAGGCGTTCAGCCGTCACCCACAGAGTTTTATTTCGATGTGGACAAGAAAGGAGCCCTCAAAGAGGGCGAGGTCCTGTCCTCTTGTGACCCTCACTATGTCGACCAACTTTTGGGCGGCTGGATGAGGACACCTAAGGGCGGTAAGGAAAAGGCAGTCAAGCGCAGAAGTCCGTTGAGCATTTCAGCCATGACGCCACTTCATCCGCTTCTCTCAGGATTACCGAAAGAGAACATTTCTTTCGATCGCTCTGACAGGCCGAATGCGCATAAAGTCGTAGTGAGAGATGCCAATGGAAATGTACTGACAGACGAACAGGTTTGTGATTTCCTTGATGGTAACGACAGAAGCTTATATCGCAAGTGGATACAGGATAACAATCGCGCGACCGGTCTCTTTGTTTATGATGTCGCCATAGACCTGCGTCGTTTGTTCTGTGTCTCTACAAACCAGTTCGAACCGGAAATTACGGCGGATATGGTAGAGTCGCTGAAGGCGGATGGCTGGAAAGTTGTCAACACAGCTTTTGGAGAATGCCTATTGATGCCGAAGGAGCAGCGAGAACAGCTTATTCCAGCTATTGCTGACGCTTTGCTTGACTGGCAGATCACCTCAAATCAGGCGAGGACATTCAGTTTGATGGAGACTCTTGCTGTGGCGGTGAGTGACAATGCCAATACGTTGGCTGCCGCTATCCGCGCCAAGTTGATTGATGACAATGAATCCAAGCCGAAGGCTAGACCTATCATTGATGAGAATGCAGGGGCAAAGACATTTATTGCACTTCCTTGCGCAAATTATATCGTGACAGAGACAGAAAGTGCGGATGCTCTTGTCCGTGCAAGACAGGAATTGATAGGCAGGATGATGGCTTTTGATTACGAGAATCAGTTATAGACCGAATCATGGGGCTCTTGCCTGACCGACGAGAGTCCCAATATCTTACTCGATGACAATAACCGGTACATATTTCAACTATTACCAGCTTTGTCGGCGCAAGTTATGGCTGTTTGCGAATGGGATTAACATGGAGCAGGAGTCAGACTTGGTCTATGAAGGGAAACTAGTGCATGAGTCCAGTTATCCGCAGCGCATATCGAAGTATGAGGAAGTGGAGATTGATGGTGTCAAAGTCGATTACTATGACACCAAAAACAAGGTTATCCATGAGATAAAGAAATCCAATAAGGTTGAAAGGGCTCATGAGTGGCAACTTAAGTATTATATGTATGTCTTTGAGCAGAATGGAATTGTTGGAGTCAAAGGAATTTTGGAGTATCCTCTCTTACGGAAGACTCAGAATGTGGTTCTTACAGATATTGACAGAGAAGAAATTCGGGCTATTTCAGAAGAGATTGAGAAAATCATCTCAGATGGAGACTGCCCGCGCGTTGTGAAAAAAAGTATTTGCAAGAACTGCAGTTATTTTGAATTTTGTTTCATCAATGAGTTGGAGGAAGAATGAAAAGAAGTTTCTATCTGTTCAATCCCGGTATTATGGAACGGCGTGACAACACGCTGAAATTTACGCCGGTCTCTGTAAATGAATACAATGAAGAAGTCCTACAGCAACCCAGATATATCCCTATTGAGGATGTGGCAGAGCTGTATGCCTTCGGAAGCCTTCAGGCAAATAGTGCATTGTTCAATTTCCTGGGGCAGAAAGGCATCCTTGTCCATTTCTTTGATTTTTATGAGAATTATACTGGGAGTTTTATGCCTCGGGAAGGTCTGCTCTCAGGGAAGGCTTTGCTTGCTCAGACTTCTGCATATCAGAACAAAAAGAAGCGAGTGGAGTTGGCCCGAAAATTTATCCAAGGGGCAGCCTGGAATATGGTTATGAATCTCAACTATTATAACCGTAGGGGAAAGGATCTGCAGGGTGTCATTGACGTGATAAAGAAATTGAGTGATACTTTGGCGGAAGCCAAGGCCATTGATGAAATTATGGGGATAGAGGGTAATATCCGACAGGCCTATTATGCTGCTTTCGATGTTATTCTCGATGATTTTAATATGGACTCAAGGACTAAGCAACCTCCTGAAAATGAGGTAAACGCTCTTGTTTCATTTGGAAATATGATGTGCTATGCGCAAACACTTAGAGCAATTCATCAGACTCAGCTCAATCCGACTGTCAGCTTCCTTCATGCTCCTGGAGAAAGGCGTTATTCTTTGTGTTTGGATATATCTGAGATTTTCAAACCCATAATCGTTGACCGAGTTATCTTCAAAGTTCTTAACAAGCGCGCCTTAAATAGCGACCATTTTGACAAGAAACTCAATAAATGTCTTTTGAATGAAACAGGTAAAAAGATATTTGTGAAAGCCATGGAGGATCGGTATGATGAAACCTTCCATCACCGTTCATTGGGTCGTAACGTGAGTTATAAGCATCTTATCAAGTTGGAGTGCTACAAGTTGCTAAAGGATATCTTGGGAATGGAAGAATACAAACCTTTCAAAATGTATTGGTAAGATGTATGTCATTATCGTGTATGATGTCGGTGAGAAGCGTGTGGGCAAAATGTTGAAGCTTTGCCGCCAGTATTTATGCTGGGTGCAGAATTCCGTATTTGAAGGCGAGTTGTCTGAAGTCAAACTAAAAGAACTGAAGTTGAAAATGGAGGGCCTGATCGAACAGTCTGAAGACAGTGTCATCCTGTTCACCAATAAAATCGGATATAATATGGATAAGCAGATACTTGGAAAAGAGAGGATGTCCACGGATAACTTTTTATAGGTCATTGTTGTCGATGTAACTATCCTATTCGAGTATTTTTTGTTTATCCACATGCTGAGTTCTTTGACATATTGTTACACACATTTGTGTTGATGTTGTCGCAGAGCACATAAAATCATTGTATTATATATCGACATTTTTCAACGATATGTTATTGAACTATAAATAGTAAAACCCCCATTGAAAATTAAGAGATTACACATCTTGTAGCAATGGGTTCGAATTGCACCTTACTGGAATTGAAACAGAAGTTCAAGAGTAAAATTCAGGTGCGAACCGAGTTCGAATTGCACCTTACTGGAATTGAAACGCCTGAACAGCCTGAGAACGTTGTTGCTCTGGTAAAGTTCGAATTGCACCTTACTGGAATTGAAACGACCATGCCACTTATTCAGCTGTTTCGCCTGTTTTGTTCGAATTGCACCTTACTGGAATTGAAACCAAAAAAAACGAGTATTATTGCCGAAACCCTTGAGTTCGAATTGCACCTTACTGGAATTGAAACTTCAAGTATCTATTTTGTGCAGAGTTTGGTCGCTGTTCGAATTGCACCTTACTGGAATTGAAACGTGAAGTAATCGCCATATTTCAGGCAGTTATGAATGTTCGAATTGCACCTTACTGGAATTGAAACAACGCATCGGCAGAGATGTCAGACGGGGCAACGTCAAGTTCGAATTGCACCTTACTGGAATTGAAACAGATTATCAAAAAAAGACATAGGAGCCATAAAACCGGTTCGAATTGCACCTTACTGGAATTGAAACTTACGAACGAAGAACCTATCAAACTCGCGAGGAGGTTCGAATTGCACCTTACTGGAATTGAAACGAGGATGTACGACGAGACACATAATCATACAAAGGTTCGAATTGCACCTTACTGGAATTGAAACATTATTCACATCGTCGAAATCATAATACAAATAACGTTCGAATTGCACCTTACTGGAATTGAAACTTGATATCAAACTTAAACGACGGTGCAATTTCACCGTTCGAATTGCACCTTACTGGAATTGAAACTCAGTCAAAGAATCATCGACACCAGCCGGCGGAACATGTTCGAATTGCACCTTACTGGAATTGAAACGATGATTCATTTCATTACTCTGATATAGATTATTTGTTCGAATTGCACCTTACTGGAATTGAAACTTTATCAAATACAAACGAGGAGGACAAATGAGCTGTTCGAATTGCACCTTACTGGAATTGAAACTCCACATCCATATCAGAGGAAGCAATCTGGCCAGAGTTCGAATTGCACCTTACTGGAATTGAAACGCGAGGAATGTGGAAATAAATGGCGTTAGACAAGTGGGTTCGAATTGCACCTTACTGGAATTGAAACATTCTTGAACTCATCAGACATACGATTAGCCCAATCGTTCGAATTGCACCTTACTGGAATTGAAACAACCGCCTAAATTTGGCATATCTGACGCATTGGGGAGTTCGAATTGCACCTTACTGGAATTGAAACCTTGAAATGGTGCATCCTGTTTTTTTACCAATCAAGTTCGAATTGCACCTTACTGGAATTGAAACTACGCAAATATAAATCCTTAGAACTCGGGATATCCGTTCGAATTGCACCTTACTGGAATTGAAACTCGGCTTCAACAACTTTTACAAATCTTTCGCTATCAGTTCGAATTGCACCTTACTGGAATTGAAACGTTGTATATCCACCATTTCCGGGCGTTCTGTTGCTCGTTCGAATTGCACCTTACTGGAATTGAAACTTATAAATGAAATTTAAAACTAAATCATCATTAGGAACGTTCGAATTGCACCTTACTGGAATTGAAACTTCAAATCAGGATTGACACCAGCAGCCTGTAATTGTTCGAATTGCACCTTACTGGAATTGAAACCTCGAACGGCATTTTCTCGTTGTCGTCCATCTTCAGTTCGAATTGCACCTTACTGGAATTGAAACGCGTACCTTTCAATGTTTTTAGACAGCGGATAAATCGTTCAAATTGCACCTTACTGGAATTGAAACCGCGATCCGGAGACTTACACCGACTGGAAGGTTGGTGTTCAAATTGTATCTTACAGGACTTGAAACAGGATGGCGTGAAGGACATCATAGGTGTCGAGGCAGTTCAAATTGCACCTTACTGGAATTGAAACTTTGACAGAATAATGCCATATATGCCATATCTGCAAGGTTCAAATTGTACCTTACTGGAATTGAAACATCGAAATAATTTTCTTGTACGAGGGCGACGAGTTGTTCAAATTGTACCTTACTGGAATTGAAACATTGAACCCATACACCGCATCCGAATTGATTGAAAGTTCAAATTGTACCTTACTGGAATTGAAACTACGACTTCAAGAATGTGCAGTACCGCCGATATAGGTTCAAATTGTACCTTACTGGAATTGAAACTTCGGCTGTAATTGAAAACTTTGTCCTGAGTAGTGAGTTCAAATTGCACCATACTGGAATTGAAATTGGTCTGCGAACCCCATAGTCTAGTCCGCATTTCGGAAGATGAGATGAATCTGTACAGATAATGCGACATAAGGGTCTCTATGCCAAATTGACAAGTGAAAGTGTGGCGCACGCTCCAAGTTTTCATTGCTTTTTTTGTCAGGCAGAAATCCGGCCACGACGCTTAGCGCCGATGCTGCCAAGAACGCGAAACGTCATAGCTGAGAATTCTGCACTGTCATCGAATACTTGTCCATCAGGAAGGAAGTGAAGTAGCTTGTCATGCAAGATAGGTAAAAGTATTTGGAAAAGTCGGTATGTGTTGTATGCTTCCCTAAGAAGGTAAACTTATCCTCTTAGGGAAGTGTATATCTTCAGTATCTAAAAATCATATGCGACTTAAGAATGTTTGCCGTGTCGGCCTATTATAGAATTGGCATAATTCCTCGGTCGTCTGGCTCGGTAGACCATTGAACTTGCCAAGTTCTACCATCACGGGTGTCCACGAGAATGAAATTGTACAGATTCTGTGTTTTGTAGAGTTCAAATCTTCCGGCAATTTCTTTCTGTCCTTCCGGTAGCAGGGAGAACCTGTTAAGAGTGGACTTGAATCTGTAGTCATCGCCTTTTACCGAGTATTGCACCTGCCATATTATTCCAGTCGCAGTGTCGAGTTCCAGGAATGTCCACATGTTTTCGGTCGCATATAGTTTATAAGCCGAAGGCGTGACCAGTTCAGTGATTTTTGAGATTTCATTGAACTCTTGGTTAACAGCAGCATTTTGAGTACAAGCATTGGTGACAAAAAGTAGGCTGGCAAAAATGGTTATTAATCGATACATAACATTGAAATTTTATTAATAATTATTGTTGGTTACATGGAGAATATCTGAACTGTAGATTTCTTGTTCAGAAGTCTTCGTCAATGCGGGAGAGGCGTTTTATCCTTTCGGGGATGTCGAACCGTTCTTGGAGCTCGGCTTCAATGATGGCATTGATTTCGCGACGCCTGCGGGCCTGCTCGATGGCGAATCGGCGGTTTTCTCTGCGGTGCTGCTGATATGCTTCCCATTTCGTCCTGTTTTCCGCAAGCATGGCTTCGACCTTGTCTATGGTGCTGTCAATGACGGGCTTGCCGAGTTCGCATTCCCAGACTGTGATTGCACTCCAGCCGATGGATTCAAGTCGCTGGATATTGACGAGGTCCCGCTCTTGATTCCGTGTAATCTTATTTTTCCAGAATTCAGTCCGCGTTTTCGGTATGACAAATTTACTGCAGCCCTTGTGCCCATGCCAGAAGCAGCCGTTCACGAAGATGCAGGTACGGTATTTGGGCAGCACGATGTCCGGCGTTCCAGGCAATGTGCGGACGCATTTGCGGAATCTGTATCCCCGATGCCACAATTCACGCCTGACAGTCTGTTCTGGGCGTGTGTCCTTCGAATGTATGCTCGCCATACACTCGTGGCGTTGATCGGGTGTCATGCGGTCCGGCATGGTTCAATGTCTGTCGATTTGAGAAATCTTGCTTTTCGTGCAAATTTAGTAACCTTCAAAAAATATTCTGCATCATCTTAAGGAATCTTTTCGGTCTATATCTTTTTTCTCATCAGTCATGT
>OHFW01001038.1_pt1 | contig 11596 bp, 10 predicted proteins | sample 1567601 | NCBI WGS metagenome assembly OHFW01 (sample SAMEA3879594, study PRJEB24766) | human gut metagenome | biome: human-associated habitat; feature: feces | place: USA | collected 1985/1987 | reverse complement strand
CCAGTGCATCCATCGCCTCCTGTACCCGCTGTCTTTTTGCTTCTGATACATGAGGCTTATTATTGATAACTCTTGATACGGTAGAGACTGATAATCCTGAAAGCTTTGCCACATCTGATATCGTTGCCAATTTATCATCTCCTTGTTGTTGCTACTGTATTTCTTTGTTGTGATTACACAATACACCCTGATTTTCGATTTGTCAAAGCTATTTTTGGTATCGTTTTCATTTTTGAAATTTTGCACAAAGTCGGGAATTGATTTTTGTAAGATTTCACGAAAGCACAGGAGGATTTTTCAAGAGAAAAACCGGTTACCTCTTCCTCCTGAATGATCTGATCGATCACCTGTATACCAGGAAGTTCCACGGGAGCTTTATCATCGGTCATGATATAATTTCCCCGGATCCGGTGACTTGTCCGCACTTTTTCCACCATAAATATTTCCCAGTTCCATTGCGATCATGATATAATGAGCGTTAGCAAGCTAATGAAAGAAAGGAGATTTCAAAATGCTGGTATGCGATTACATTGTTGAACAGATTGACGGAGATTATGCTCATTTAAGACGAACTGATCTGCCGGATGAAGAATTGAAACTTGTTGCCAGGGCATTGCTCCCCGCAGAAATCGTTGAAGGATGTAAGCTGCATTATGAACTGATGCAGTATACCATCCTATAAACTCAGAATGCATAGAAATTCCGTTCAGATACGATTTCAAATACTTCAAAGAAAAAAAATCCCGTTCAGGAGTATTTCTTCTCATGCAGGAAATACTCCCGAACGGGTATCCTAACCAATCTCTCGGCTTTTCGCTTCTCACTCTGTCTTTATTTTCATCGTTCTGACATTGAGTCCATTCACTTCAATATGATCATCCACCGGAATCACCAGACATTGCCTTCCGTCGATCATTCTGGTCTCTACCAGATCCATCCGCTCCGGGTTGACTTTGATCACCACATCCGGGGTCTCAATATTGAACTTCTTCGTCTCTGCGATATTGGATGCAAGAAGCGATGCCTTTTCCCCTGCATTTTCCTCAAAATTCTGATCAAAATTTTCCATCTTTTCATTGGAAACACCGCTCTGCTCAAATATTTTTTTCACATCCGTCTTATCCAGAGAAAGCGGATCAGGGTCTTCCTTATGCTCTTCAATCAGCTCATTCAGCGTCTCATGAATATTACGGACCGTTTCATAATCTCCATCCTCTCCCAGTGTATCCTCGATAATCATCTGAAATGTCTCTTTCTGAGTATCAGCAGACATCGGCATCTTAGCTCCCAAAAGCTGGTCGATCATCTCCGGCTGAAGATCTTCCGACTTCTTCGTATAATAAAGAACACTATGAAGATCTGTACTTCTGTCATTAAACGCCGGAAATAAAAATCCCTTATCCGGTCTGTCCACGATCCAGTCACGGATACGATCCTGAATACAATTCTCCTCTGCATTATAACTAAGTCCCGCCTTGGACAGACTCACCGGACAGATACTCATGAGGATATGCTGATATACTTCATCTGAAGCGTCAAACATTTCCATATCATCAGAAGACTTTCCCGGAATATCATACATGGCATGGATCAGAATAATATAATAATTCTCCGCATATTCATAAGTAGCGATCACCTTGTCGTAAAATTCTTCCAGCAGCATATCATCTTCCAGTCTGCTGTCACGGAGTTTCAGCAGGAACTCCTGCGTTCCTCCCGGCATTTCCGCATCGATTGGAAATTCCATATTAATCATATTTTTACCGATCGAACCCGAAAGTGTCTTCTTAAAAATATCAAAATATTTAAATGCCTCTTCTTCCGGCAGGGAAAGAAAGGCTTCTTTCGATTCCATCTTTTTATTTTTCTCATGATCCACATAGCAGCCACAAATTCTCGTGATCGCACAGTTCTTCGGCGAAAACTGCTTACGGATCTCCAGTACTTCTTTTTTATTCATCGGTCGTTCTCCTTCATTTTCCACTCGGTCTTTTTATTTTACACCTGATTCATCCTGAAAAAAAGATTTGATTTCCCCTGATATCTATGATATCATACCTACAGTTTTATATGAAAATGTGGATCTTGCCGCCGGGTAAGATCGTAAGGCATTCATTTTCGGACCGACAGGCTCTAATACCTCTTTGACCAGTTTTCAGGTGATATGCACAGGCTGAAGACAGGTAACAGACCGGTTATTAGAAGGGACGAAAAGTGAATGCCTTTTTCATCATTTAACCGCACCTAACCGCACTCAGAAGGGAGTTTTTTATGTCAGATACAAAAGTTATCCACAGTTCCGACACTTCCGGGCATATTTTTTCACTTTTTCTGAAATATGTCTCTGCGAATGTTCTCGGAATGATCGGCTTTTCCTGCTACATTCTTGCTGATACCTTTTTTATTGCAAGAGGCATTGGCTCCGATGCACTTGCCGCCCTGAACCTGGTTCTGCCTGCATACAGTCTGCTCAACGGAACCGGTCTCATGATCGGAATGGGAGGCGGTTCACGTTATTCCCTCTCCTCCACGCACCCGGAAGGAGAAACGCACCGCACAGTCTTTACACAGTCCGTCCTGCTGGCAGTCATCGCAGCTATTTTTTTCGCACTGACAGGACTTCTTGGGGCAGAGCCTTTATGCCTTCTCCTGGGAGCAGACAGCCGGACACTCCCTTTTGCCGTCCCCTATATCCGTATCCTGCTGGCATTTGCCCCCTTATTTCTGGCCAATAACCTTCTCGTATGCTTTGTCAGAAATGACGGTGAACCCGCTTTATCCATGGCAGGAATGATCATCGGAAGCCTCTCCAATATCCTGCTGGATTACCTTTTCATTTATCCTCTGAATCTTGGCATGGTAGGTGCCGCCCTTGCCACAGCTACCGCACCGCTCATCAGTATGGGGATTCTTTCCACTCATTTTCTGAGAGGAAACAGCCACTTCCGGCTGATGAAGACAAAACCTTCCCTCAGCACAGCTTCCTCGATCTGTTCTCTAGGTGTCTCCTCCCTGATCACTGAAGTTTCTTCCGGGATCGTGATTCTCGTATTTAATTTCCTGATCCTGGATTTAAGCGGAAATACCGGTGTCGCTGCCTATGGGGTCCTTGCAAACATCGCTCTGGTTCTTATTGCCATCTCCACCGGCATTGCTCAGGGAATCCAGCCCATCGTCAGCAGCCATCCAGGAAAAAAAGGACAGCCGGTCCGCCATCAGATCAGATGCTATGCACTCCTGACCGCTCTGCTTCTGGCTCTGCTTTCTTACGCAGTTATCTTCCTGCTGGCTGACCCCATTGCTGATCTGTTCAATAAAGATCAGAACACCGCTCTTACTTCCATTGCGGCCGACGGAATGAGGATCTACTTTACCAGCCTCTTTTTCTCCGGCATCAATATCGTTGCCGCAGTATTTTTAAGTTCCACGGACCGCCCAAAACAGGCATTTATCCTCTCTCTTCTAAGAGGATTCCTGCTGATCATCCCGGCCGCTTTTCTTCTGGCTCATTTATTCGGACTCACCGGGATCTGGATGTCACTCCCGGTAACAGAGGGGATCGTATGTATCTTTTCCCTTCTTTTTCTGAAGAAAGTCTGAATATAACGGCAGACTCCGGTTCTCTCTCCCTGCATTATGAGGATGATTTTCTGAAAATCTTTTTCATATCAACTTTCATGATATAGTAATACATGACCAGCAGCAGCGATCCCGCAAGGATCCATGCTGCCGGACTGGCCATACAGGCTCCGGTATAACTTCTCTGCTTTGCCGCAGCCACTGCAACAGCACCTCTTCCGACCAGTTCTGCCACTCCTGCCATCATTGGAAGAAGTCCATAGCCCAGTCCCTGGATTCCATTTCTGTAAATATTCACTACAGCAAGCGGAATAAAACAGATTCCAATACACCACAGATAAATCTCCACCGAATCCATGATCACACCAACATTTTCTGAAACAAATAAGTAAGTCATATATTTTCCTACAGTCATAACAAATGCTGCTGCAATAAAAGAATAAATAACTCCCAGAATCGTACATGCTTTGAATCCCTGGCGAATCCTCGGGACATTGCCCGCTCCCATATTCTGTGCCCCGTAAGTTGCCATGGTTGTCCCCATTGCCACATATGCCTGCGTCACTACCTGCTCGATCTTATTTGCCGCAGTAAATGCCGCTACCAGTGTAGAACCGAGAATATTCAGCGAAGTCTGCACCATCATAGTTCCAATCGCTGTAATGGAATACTGCAATGCCATTGGCAGACCGATGCGGATCTGCGTCAGGTAGATCTGACCTCCTACGTGCCGGTCCTCCTTTTTCAGATGCAGTATCGGAAGCTTCAGCATGATATAGCCCAGGCAGAGAAGTCCCGATATTCCCTGTGCGACAACGGTTGCAATGGCGGCTCCTGCAGTTCCCAGTCCGAAGACGATGATCAGGAGCAGATCCAGGAAAATATTAAGCACCGCACTGATAATCAGAAAATAAAGCGGCAACTTACTGTTTCCCAACGCACGCAGGATACTGGACAGAAGATTATACAGCATCTGTGCAAGGATTCCTCCGCTGACAATCATAATATAAGCATATGCATCCCGGAAAATATCCTCCGGTGTATTCATAAGGATCAGAAGAGGCTTCATAAATGCCATAAAAAGTACTGTCAGAAGTGCTCCGACCAGAAGCGAAAGAATTCCTGCTCCTGCCACAGTCTTACGCATCCCCTTCATATCACCAGCTCCGAATTTCTGTGCTGTAAGCACCGTGAATCCTGCCGTCATTCCCACAACAAAACCATAGATCAGAAACATGATCGTACCCGTGCTTCCTACCGCAGCGAGTGCTTTGTTTCCTACGAATTTACCAACGATCACGGCATCTGCCATGTTGTAAAACTGCTGAAACACATTTCCGATAAAAATCGGCAATGTAAAATTTATAATTACTTTCATCGGCTTTCCCACCGTCATATCATGCTGTACTGCTTTCATAATACTGCCGCACTCCTTTCTCTTTCATTCACGCTGCAATACGCAACTGACCATTTTTTCAGATATAGGATATCACTATCTTTTTTCGTCTTCAATATGGTTTTAAATTTAGGGTGGCAAAAATCCGAGGCCGGGTTTATAATGATTTATAGTAATTTTTACTCAGAAAAATGGAGGTAGAGATCATGTTAAAATATGTAGAAACCAAAGAGGCTCCGGCTGCGATCGGACCATATTCCCAGGGAGTTGTTGTGAATGGATTTGCTTTCTTTTCAGGACAGGTTCCTCTTTCGCCACAGACAGGTGAAGTGGTCGGAACTACCATTGAGGAACAGGCTGAACAGGTCATGAAGAATATCAAAGGACTGCTTGACAGTCAGAATGCAGCATTTACAGATGTTGTAAAGACAACTTGTTTCCTTGCTGATATTGCTGATTTTGCAGAATTCAATGCCGTATATGCAAAATATTTCACCGGAAATCCGGCCCGCTCCTGCGTTGCTGTAAAGGATCTTCCAAAGGGAGTCCTCTGCGAAGTAGAAGTGATCGCCGCTGTATAAGAATTTTACTGTGAAGCTTTTTGCAGCAGTTTCTTCCTTCAGTGCCAATAAGGACTATACTGAAAAAGATGCTTTTCTTTGATCTGACCTTTACTCCCGACCGGGTGTATCTGCCATTTCCGGAAAAGCATCTTTTCTTTTTTTACATTTTCTCTTTATCGTATCTTTTCTTTTTATAAAGTCTCCAGTTCTTTCATCCATACAGCAACGCAGGCATCACTCGGCATTCTCCAGTCACCACGCGGAGAAAGTGCCACAGTTCCCACTTTCGGTCCATCCGGCAGACAGGATCTCTTAAACTGCTGGGAGAAAAATCTCCTGCAGAATGTCTTCAGCCACTTCAGGATCGTTTCCCTGTCGTATTCCCCCTCAAAAGTACTGCAGGCAAGACGATAGATCTTTGCAGGCTCATATCCAAAGCGAAGCATAAAATATAAGAAGAAGTCATGCAATTCATACGGTCCCACCAGATCTTCTGTCTTCTGTGCGATGTCTCCGTCTTTTGGCGGAAGTAATTCCGGGCTTACCGGAGTGTCCAGTACATCATACAGTACTTCCCGGAGCTGCTCATCTTCCGTATCATCCGCAGCATATTTGACCAGATGACGTACCAGTGTCTTAGGCACAGAGGCATTCACCCCGTACATGGACATATGATCGCCATTGTAGGTTGCCCAGCCAAGTGCAAGCTCTGACATATCGCCTGTCCCGATAACCATGCCCCACGTCTTATTTGCAAGATCCATCAGTACCTGCGTTCTCTCGCGTGCCTGTCCATTCTCATAAGTGACACTGTGATCCTCGGGATCGTGTCCGATATCCCGGAAATGGATATTCACCGCCTCGGCGATCGGCACCTCTATCAGAGTTGCCCCGACCTTTTTCGACATCTCACAGGCATTCTGATAGGTACGGTCTGTCGTTCCAAAACACGGCATCGTCACCGCAAGAATATCTTTTTTATCCCTTCCAAGCATATCAAATGCTTTCGCAGTAACCAGGAGGGCAAGCGTAGAATCCAGCCCACCGGAAATTCCTACCACTGCGGTTCTCGCATTGGTATGGGCAAGACGCTTCTTCAGTCCCATTGCCTGGATCGTCAGGATCTCCTCGCAGCGTGCAGCTCTCGTCTGTTCATCTGACGGAACAAACGGCTTCTTTGGAAATGTTCTCGTCAGAGAAGTTTCTCCTTTTTCTATCTGGAATCCTACCCGGATCAGGCTGCGTTCCTGTGCTGTCTGAAATGTCGTATTCTTTCTTCTTTCTCCCGTAATTCTCTCAAGGTCAAACTCCGAGTAAATAATTTCATTTCTATAGCGATTGCTTTCTTTCAGGATTGTTCCATTTTCTGCGATAATATTATGTCCGCCAAAGACAAGATCCGTTGTTGATTCTCCTTCTCCTGCATTTGCATAAATATATCCTGCGATCAGTCGTGCAGACTGCCCTGCGATCAGCTCTCTGCGATACGTATCCTTTCCGATCGTCTCATCACTTGCGGAACAGTTTACGATCACAGTCGCTCCTTCCAGTGCCGCACCGATACTCGGCGGAACCGGTGACCACACATCCTCGCAGATCTCCGCTGCAACGATCAGATCTTCCATTTCTGCTGCCTGAAAAAGAAGCTGTGGTCCGAACGGGATCTCTTCTCCGTTAAAAGAAATATATCTCGCCTTCTCCGGTCCGGGAGTAAACTGACGCATCTCATAAAATTCCCCGTAATTCGGCAGAAATGTCTTTGTCGTCAGTCCCAGGATCTTTCCATGATTCAGGGCTGCTGCCACATTGTAAAGCTTTCCATCCACCTCAAGCGGAACTCCCACAAACACCAGCAGATCCCTGTCTCTGGTAAACTCTGCGATCTCCAACAGAGCCTTTTTCGCTGCCTTCAGTAAAACCGCATGGTCAAACAGGTCACTGCACGTATATCCTGTCACACACAGTTCCGGGAACACCAGTATTTTTGCGTTCGCCTTTTCTGCTTCTTCAATCCCTCTGCAAATATTCTCTTTATTAAACTCTACATCTGCGACCCGGATATCCGGTGTTGCCGCAGCAACCTTTACAAATCCATGTCTCATATGCTTCTCCTTTCGCTGATCCGTTCCTCAGTCCGGATTTTTATCATTTTCATTCTCAGTCCGTTCCTGCAGAACTTTAAAAATTTATCTGCTCTTTTTTAATAATTCTTTTAATTCATCCACTGAATAATGATAGGCTGTATTACAGAAGTGACATTTTACTTCAATCTCTTTTCCTTCATCAATCATCTCCTGAATTTCCTTCTTTCCAATACTGACGATTGCTTTTTCAATTCTCTTTTTAGAACAGTTACAGTAGAACTGTGTCGGCATCGTATCCGTGATCTCAAGATCTAGTCCTTCCAGCACCTGCTCCAGCATTTGTTCCGGCGTATGTCCATCATCAAGCATAGCTGTGACAGAACGGATCTTTTTAATATTTTCTTCCAGTTTATTTAATACTTCATCTTCAATAAAAGGCATAACCTGAACAATAAATCCTCCGGCAACTCTGACCGTATTATCTCCGTTCATCAGTACACCCAGTCCTACGGAAGACGGAACCTGCTCAGACGTTGCAAAGTAGTACGTCAGATCTTCTGCGATCTCACCGGTCTGAAGGATTGTCTGACCGGAATATGGTTCTTTCAGTCCCATATCTTTGATGATCGTCATAACTCCCTGGCCCAATGCTCCGCCTACATCCAGCTTTCCATTCTTTGGTGGCAGCATGACATCCGGATTAAATACATATCCTTTTACATTTCCCTGACTGTCTGCCGTCACTGTCAGCCCCTCAATATCTCCGGAACATTTGATCTGGATCGTCAGCATATCGGTATCATTCTTCATCATGCTTCCCATCATGACTCCACCGGTCAGAAGCCGTCCCAGAGCTGCTGTTGCAACCGGACTTGTCTGATGATGGACTCTCGCCTCTTCTACCAGGTTCGTTGTTACTGCGGCAAAAGCACGGATCTGCGTATTTCCTGCGGTTGCCCTGACAATATAATCTTTCATTCTTCTTTTCCTTTCTCATCATAAAATTTCTTGCTTATTTCTGTAACTTTCCATATTCTCTTGCTATGATATAGATCCGTTCACTTTTTTCTGTCGGTGCTTCATGGGTAAATGCATCATAAGCAGTCTCAAAGATCAGCCCTGAACCTTGAATCAGCTCTTTCATCTCGTCTAATGTATAGCCCCTCTGATAATGCGTCTCCTGATACTTCCGGTACAAATTTTTCTCTTTTCCCTCTTCCCTGATAAACAGCGTCAGATCATATTCATTGATCTTTTCCTCATCATAGTAATAGTTATCCCAGATAAAACTACATTCACCACGGTCTTCCGCTATAACGGTATCTCCCATTACTTCCTTATATTTATATACTGTATTAAAATCAAAAATAAAGACGCCTTCAGGATCTAAGTAATTATTCACCAGCCGGAATACCTCTTTCAGCTCTTCAGGCTCTGTAATATAATTTACCGAATCACAGACACTCACTGCCGCACGCACTGTACCGTACAATTCAAATTCCCGCATATCCTGCAACAGATACAGAATATCCTGCCCTGACTGTACTCTTTTTTCCATGGCAAGCTCCAGCATATCCTCTGAATTGTCCACTCCGATCATATCATATCCGAATGCTGCCAGCCGCTCTGTCATCGCACCTGTCCCACATCCCAGATCCAATACGATCCCTTCTTCAATTCCATGCTCCAGAAGCAGACCATGGAGATAGCTGCTCCACTCTTCATAAGGTACATTGTCCATGAAAATATCATAGACTGCTGCAAACCCCGTATATGCTTCCATCCGATGTAACCTCCATTTCTCTGTAAAAATGACATACTTCTTTTTATTTTATCACATATTTCGTGTAATATCTATTCTCAAAATCAAGTCTTTACGAAGTTGCTGCCAGGTCTTTCTGACCCATTTTCTACGATTTCATCCATATTTGGACATTATTTCCTTGACATTTTAATCTTTTTCGCTTTCTTTTATCACTTTATCATGATATAATAGTGAAGCTATGCTAATCATTAGCAAGAAATATACAAAAGAAAGGAAAAGAGAAATGGACAACAACAAGAAAGACTTCAAGCCGTATATTCCAGCCGACAAAGTCGTTCCTGAATTTACGGTAACAGCACTCTTGATTGGTATCCTTCTGGCAATCGTATTTGGGGCAGCGAACGCATATCTCGGACTCCTCGTAGGTATGACTGTGTCCGCCTCTATCCCGGCAGCAGTTATTTCTATGGGTATAATACGTGTGATTCTCCGTAAGGATTCCATTCTTGAGAACAACATGGTACAGACGATCGGTTCTGCCGGTGAGTCTGTCGCAGCAGGAGCAATTTTTACACTTCCTGCATTATTCCTCTGGGCAGAGGAAGGAAAAATTGATTTTCCAAGTATTCTTACGATCTTCCTGATCGCATTATTCGGAGGTGTCCTGGGCGTTTGCTTTATGGTTCCTCTCCGTCAGGCTCTGATCGTAGAAGAACATGGAACACTTCCATTCCCTGAGGGAACTGCATGTGCAGAAGTACTTCTGGCAGGCGAAGAGGGAGGTTCTAAAGCCGGCACTGTATTTGCAGGACTGGGGATTGCAGCAGTGTACAAATTCCTTGCAGACGGAACACAGCTCTTTAAGAGTGAGATTGGTCATGCATTTGAAAGCTACAAAGGATCTCAGGTTGGTATCCAGGTACTTCCTGCCCTCGCAGGTGTAGGTTATATCTGTGGACCGAAGATCTCAAGTTATATGTTTGCCGGTGGAACACTCAGTTGGTTTGTACTGATGCCGATGATCGCATTATTCGGTGCAGATGCAACCATCTTCCCGGCAAGTAAAACAGTAACAGAACTTCTTACTATGGAAGGCGGCGGCCCAAGTGCTTTGTGGAGCAATTACATTAAATACATCGGAGCAGGAGCTGTTGCAACAGGTGGTATCATCAGTCTGATCAAGAGTCTTCCTCTGATCATAAGAACATTTAAACAGGCTATTGACAGTATGAAGAATAAAAATGCAGCACATAAGGGACTCCGTACAGAGCAGGATCTTCCGATCCCGGTTCTGATTGCAGTCGCACTTGTGATCGCAGTACTGATCTGGCTGATTCCGACATTCCCTGTGAATCTGATCGGTGCATTAATCATTGTAGTATTTGGATTTTTCTTTGCTACAGTATCCTCCCGTATGGTAGGTCTGATCGGTTCTTCCAACAACCCGGTATCCGGAATGACGATCGCAACACTGCTTTTTGCAACTGTTATCCTCAAGGCTACCGGTACAACTGGTATTACAGGTATGGTAGGAGCTATTTCCATCGGTGGCATCATCTGTATCGTTGCAGCAATCGCCGGTGATGCTTCTCAGGACTTAAAGACCGGATTTATCGTAGGTGCGACTCCTGCAAAACAGCAGGTAGGTGAGCTGATCGGTGTTGTTGCTTCCGGTCTTGCAATCGGTGGTGTTCTGTATCTTCTGGATGCAGCATGGGGATACGGCGGAGCAGAAGTTCCGGCGCCACAGGCAGGCCTGATGAAGATGATCGTTGAGGGTATCATGGGTGGAAATCTTCCATGGGCACTCGTATTCATCGGTGTATTCCTTGCAATTGGTATGGAAATCTTAAGAATTCCGGTAATGCCTTTCGCAATCGGTCTTTACCTTCCAATCTACCTGAACGCAACTATCATGATCGGTGGTGTTGTTCGTATGTTTATGGATGGCAGAAAGAACGTTGATGAAAAAACAAAGAACGATCAGGTTACAGATGGTACACTGTACTGTGCTGGTATGATCGCCGGAGAAGGTCTGGTAGGTATCGCACTTGCTATCCTTGCAGTTGCTGGTATCAGCCTGGATGTATCCGGAGTTGTTAACTTTGGCAATATCGGTGGTGTTGTTCTCATGATCATCATGATTCTGACACTGCTGAAATTCTCCTTATGGAAAAAGAAAAAAGCCTGATGAGAAAACAGAATAAAA
>OHFW01001016.1_pt1 | contig 11767 bp, 9 predicted proteins | sample 1567601 | NCBI WGS metagenome assembly OHFW01 (sample SAMEA3879594, study PRJEB24766) | human gut metagenome | biome: human-associated habitat; feature: feces | place: USA | collected 1985/1987 | reverse complement strand
TACGTTCGTACTTTCCTGCTATCTCTCTTTGAGTTGGCAAAACACCACTTTTTTTCCATTCTTTTATCGCATCTTTATTAATAAAAGAATACTTTTCATCTGTTTCATCCAAATCTAACCACAATTTTATTGTTAATATATCGGAAATAAGAGATTTCTGTCTGTCTTGCAATGAATTAAACACTTTTTCAATCTTATCTAGAACTTGCTTTTTGTTTTCTTCGTTTATAAACATCCCTTCAATATCAATGTTGCTTGGAATACCCCCAATAATATCACTTTCTTCTCCATCTTCATTTGTAATATTATCACCTGTAGCACGAATATATGCTAAACGTGCCAATTCTCTAATCTTATTAATTGGAAGTTGCATTGCTTCAGATAATTTGGGATATAATTTCTCTAATTCATAATCTTTTCCTAATTTTTCTACAAGCTTAGTATATTTGTAAACATTTCGCATATCATTTTCAGAGATATGCAATCCTCCATATGTATTATCCTGATATTTCTTAAGTTGTATATAAGAATATTTTCGTTTCCACACATAATTAAAATAATGGAGGAACTCTCCTTTTGTACTGTCAAAACTCTTAATGCATTGAATCGCAACTTCTGTAATCTCATATCCATACGATTTATACTTTTTACAGTTAACTGAAAGCAGATAATTATACAGATGCTCTATCATTTTCGTACGTTCTTTCATAAAAGCTATCTTTTCTTTTTCTTTATCCAAAGAAAAGATTGGTGATTCATTAATCAGCTGTTCATATTTTTCTTTATCATTTTTATTGTACATATTGTCACCTACCTCCAAATCAAAAAGTTAAAAGTAAGTTCAACATGCTTCTTGCCTTATCTGAATCGGTGCATTCAATAGTATTTGTGATAGAACTCAGACAATATAACGGAACCATATCGCAAATTCTGGTATTGACCGCCCTTCCATTTTCAAAATCAGCCTGTCCATAAACAATATTTTCTACAGTGCAGTTTAAAAATTTCTCTGCGAAACCAAGTATTGTAAATAATATAATCGGTAGATCTTTCGGGCCATAAGTGATATCAACATAAATATGAGAATCGTCTGAAATCTGAGCTACTATATCCTTCAGAAGCTGTTCATGTACTGTCTGATGTTCTTCAAATTCAGAGTCTATAATCTTGTACTCAATAGCAGCCCCAATCTCTTTGTTTACTGCTTCTAATTCTTCTTTAAAAAATGCTATATTTCTCTTGTAGTAATCTTTTTTATCTTTTTTGACCAAAATAATAACTTCAAGTTCATCGTCCGATTCCATTGTTTTCTCAAGAAATGCACAAATTGGATAGCGAACTTTCCTTTCTGATACCGGAAGTGATTTATCCTTACTTGAATAAACAACCTGATCGATATTTTCTTTCATTGAAATACTGCAAATAATAGTTTTTTTCATTTTATACACCTCTCATTATAATATTGAAAACATTCCAAAGCCCTGTGAATTTTTTGCGCCAAGCCCTGTCTGATACAAAAAATCCAGATACTTTCGTTCCCCACTTATTTTATAATTTCCAAGCCATCCTGTAATATAAATCCCTTTATACTTTGTTACAATCTTCCTCGGAACTTTATTATCACAAAGATTCATTTGAATATCTGATATTGGTGGAACCCCATAATACGCCTGATATTTTCTGAAAAAATTTCCATTTATACTCTGATAGAACAAAGACTCCTCCGGATCAAAATAGTATGTTCTGCCAGTCTCTTCCTCTGTAGAATATACCGTTATCGGAGACTTCATTCGTATTAAAAGCTCATTGTCCTCCACCGTATAATCATACAATTCCATCTGTATGTCTCCATATTTTTGACTGCCAAATGTAATTCCATATCTCCAGAAACTTTCTCCCAGTAAACGCAGAAAAACCGGATCCAGACTTCGTACTTCAAAAGAAACCTGATTTCTGAAAACAATTTGATTATTCTTTATAGAATATTTACCAGAAAACTGGCTAAACTGAAACATCTTGTACTGCCGCTGTCCCAGGTAATACCCTTCCTCATGCATAAAATTCCCAAAATCTGAGGCTTTTCCAATCCCCTGATAGATAACAGCCTGCAATATATGATTATAATTTACAGGCAATATGAGAGGACTTTCTAAATTAATATAAATCATTAACTGCATAATTATAATAACCTTCTAATAATGTTTTTTTCCTGATGGTCTTCGATTCCCATCATTATTCCTACACTTTTGATTACTGCCTCTCTGCATATTAATGCCTTTTCCGTCTTTGTTATTATATTTGCTATCTTTATATGCTGACTCAGAATATTTCATGGTAATATCTTTATCCAAAATCTCCGGCAATGCAGCAACAATGTAAGCATCTTCTCTTTTTTTAGGAAAACCAATCTTAGGATTTTTATGATTTCCTACAAACCACTGATATCCTTTTTCAATCGCCTGATTTTTTTGTACGATCTCCTTTGGATATGTGATTTCTATATCTTCAGAAATACTTTCCAAACCTGCTATTTTATAAAATTCCTCCTTAACAGTTTTACTAAATTCTGCATTTTCATAATTTACGGCATTGTATTCTTTATTTTCCAGTTTATACACCAATTGGTTCGACTCTATAGATATCGTTCTTTCTTCAACAGAATTTACTCTACAGGAAATGCTACCGTATCCCAGCGGTTTTGCACCTCCAAGTTTCAAACCTAATTTTTCTGTACCACTGTTCATAATCCAGACAAGCTGCTTCAACTGTTTTTCAGATATTCCCTCAAAATACAATTCTCCGGTAAAAGTAATATCTTTTCTTACCGGTCGTATAGTTTTATTGAGTCGATCCGGTTTAACTTTAAACATATTAACTTTTTGATGATGCCAGTAGTATTTCCTGCCTCGGATCTGCCCCATTGCAACCTCTAATCGATTACCACACACATAATAATCATACGTCCAGAATGTGGCATTCCCTGCAGGCTTTGTCAGATAGAAATCTGTGTTCCCAAGTTTTGGTTCTCCCAATGCCTCCAGTGTGATTTTGTCACATGCATAGTAATCCACAGCATCTTTTTTTTCCTCAACATACAGATCTGAAAATCTGATTTTTGATCCCTGTCCTGTCTCACCTACATGTCCAAACAAATCACATGCAGGACAATAAATGCCTTTACATGGTGCAAACTCACCTGACAATGTTCCAAGATTATACCGGGATATTTCTTTTGAATAATTTGCCGGTGCCAGATATACATTTAGGTCACCAGGACGCAGCATAGAATATGTTACTGGAAAATATCCTTCTGAATCACTTGCAAGAAATCTTTCCAAATCCTCCAGATATTCTTCATAGGCTATTTTATTTTTCTCTTTACTTTTCTTTTTTAATTCTGGCTGATCCAGATAGGAAGAGACTATTGCTGACAGTTTACTCTTAATCATATCATGAGTAAGCACAACACTTTTGATTTCACTCTGAGGAGATAAAAGATGATAATGTTTCTTTTTCTTTTTACCGGCACCGCCCATACCCCATTTTAAAAGATAAGCATCCTTAATCATATCGCCATTATGCTTTTTCTCATAACCCGCTGGTGGCATTTCATATTGGGGATTATCTGATGTACCTTCAGCCTGTGAACTTGCCTTATATAAATGATAGTTTCGTTCCGCGTCTCTATAGATCAGACCATGTTCAAATCTGGCCGGACTTCTTTTCACCGGATATGTCGCTTCATTTAATAATCCCATGCAAGAATCCGTTAATGTCTCATAAACGTTACGAACTACACCTCTCATTTCGCTTCCAGGTATAACCGGTACATGATAATTCTCTTTCCCTTCATACCGTTTTTTTCTGTCAAGTTCTGTATAGGAAAAAAAATCATAAGATTTGTGGTCTGGGGTATCATCTGACTCCTTAAAAGCAGTCTCCGAACTTGAATTCGGAACAAACAGAGGCGTTTTTGTCGTAATTGTATAATGGATTACACCTGTGTGTCTGTCTGTCTCTCCATATGCCATCACCTTTTTTTCGGGTAAATGGATAAAATTATAAGGATTCACAAATCTATTGGAATAATTTTTCTGATTTATATCTGCCACTATGCCTTCACCTCTTTCAGCCTGTAGTCTGGAATTTTCATCAGATCATTTTCATCATAACAAATATAATTTATGACTTCAATCCGACCATACACCGACGTTGTTTTTGATCCAGTTGTGTAGATACATTCAATATAAGAATCATCATGCGGTATCAATTCATCTGTCACACATGTTTCCACTTCACAGTCTCGCATTTTAATATAACGATATTCCTTCTCCGTATCAAAAAGATGCAGTTCCAACAGATTTTTCATCAACTCATCTTCTGAAGGAAGTTGTTCTTTCCTGTATGTCTCATATATAACTCTATCTGTATAAAGTGCATACATGATTCCACTGTCTGGTGCATTACATAAATTCATCAGCACACTTCTCCCTTCTCTGCCATATTTTTTAACAATTCTCCAATCACAGCATCTTCAATGCCTTCTTTTCCGTCTATCACAATTGGTCCCTGTTTTTCGAAAATTCCTCGGCCAATAGCCGTTTGACCACCCACTGCCAGTAATCCATTCTGTAAATCTTTAATTGCCAGAAGCAACAATCCCAGGATCCACTTTTCATCTGCCGGATGCTCAGATTTACGAACCATAATATGAACATTCAGGTTTCCATCCACATATGTTTTTTCTTTATACAGCGTCCCTTGTTTTACAGCTGATTCAAATCGACTGACTCCTGTTCTCACCATTGTCAGTGGACGTGCATTTTTGATTTCTGTCTCACCAATAATAATATTGGATGCACAGGCATTATCTCCGTGAACATACCCAAATGCAATATCAACCAGCTCATTGATATTCTCCGGAAGTTTTATTCCTGCCATTTTCATGTCCAACAGTATCGTTACTATCCTGTGCCGCAAAGCTCCTGCCAGACTGCTGCCCGGAATAATCGGCACACCATGATCTGTAATATGTACAAAATCCGGCTCCCCTTTTTTGGATGCATAACGACGAATACTGATACCCCCTCTCATTCTGAGAGGAACATCAATGTGAATCATTTTGGATGGTACTTCAGAATCATCCAGCCACTGATTCCGGCAATCTGGTTTCATTTTCCAAATATCCTTTTTATAGGACTGCGCATATTCCAGAAAATTGGTCTTATCATAAGTCTGATGTTTTACTGATAACAGGCGAAATCTTCCAAATCCTCTTGTTTTCTTACCTCCCAGGCAAATTTCTCCTTCATCAATTCCCCGGAAAATTTGTTTCAACTCGTGATGTATCTGCTGTTCATCATCCTGCTCTCTGATTGTCAGTTCCATATAGAAATGTGCAGTTGCTGTAGCTTCAATGATTTCCATATCAAACTTACTGCCATCCACAGCAACTTTGCTGCCATTCAATGCTACTCCATCCCGCACGCCAGATATATATTTACCATCAAAACACATATCTGAAACAAAAAGAGAACTCATTTTTCCATCGTCATTTCCATCTGCATCTTTTCCTGTAAATCCCATGAAGCAATCTTTGTCATCCTTCTTTTTTCCAAGATACGCACGCATGGCTCCTGCAAGAGAATTTCCTGTAACAAATGGATTTCCGTCCGCATCTCTGAGCACATCACTGTCAGTCCATTCATTATCCCCGGAAGACACACTGAGCGGAGAAGTCACCTGGACCTGCACATACAGAACTTCACGCTTGATAACCTTACAATTTTCTGCCATTTCCTTCTCCTCCCTCCTGAACTTTTCTACTATGATCTTCCAGCTTTTTCACAAAATATTTTAATTCTGTAATATAGGCGCGGTATGTCTGTTTATAAAGCTGTGAATCTGACCACGGAAGGACTACTCTCATCCCATACTCTTCCAGCATTTCCTGCTCTATCATCTTTTTAATCTGATCCGGATTTACATTTCTGACGATTTCTGTACATAATTTATTCTTATCATCTTTTTCAATGCCTTCTACCTGACTTAACATTTCCTGATAATCAGGTACATCCCTATAGATACCACGAAGCTTTACGATTGCAGCATTCAATCCATTTTTGTTTTGTTCATAAAACTTGGATTTTTCCTTCACACAGGTTCTTACAGTCCCCTGCATACGACGTCCAAACTCTGCCAGTAACAATTTCTGAATAATTTCTTCAGAATCATCTAAAGCTACATTGACTGATTTATCCCTGCTTTCTGGTTTTCTGACCAAAATTTTTGCATCACTTTGTTTCTCTGCCAATATTTCACCAAATCCTTCAGATACACGCTCCCCCACAAAAATATCTTTTAAATTTTCCATACACATTCCTATATCTGAATGTATCATAAATGTGCTTCCCTTTCCTAAGGTCTGATGAATTGGTTTTCTTTTTCCCCAGGTTACATTAAAACCACCTGTTGTAGCAAATTTCAGATATGGACTTACACCATTTGCCAGCTCTATATCTTCAACCCGAAGCACCTTACGCAAATATTTTACAAGTTCACTGATCTCTGTCGTCGGTATCCCATGCTCATTATAAAGAATAGCATCTGATACAAGAGTAATCACCGCATCATGTACATATTTATCCGATTCATATTGTCCTGCTTTTGTAACATCATTTACTTTGTCTTCGGCAATCTCATCAACAACCAGATCTACTGCACCAAATTCGCTGCTTCTGCCATATCCCATCCGAATCTCTCCGGCACGTTCCAACGCATCCAGAATCACTTCTGCCTGATGCTTATTCGCATAAATATATCCTGAAAAAGTTTGTCCCGCCCGAATACTGCAAAGCTGATAAAAACCGGAACCATCATTCTTTCCCGTTGCACGTCCGACAGACTTATTTTCCGGTCTCTGATGATGATAGCTGATTTCCGTCTCCACATCCACCTTTCTGCCATCCGTACTTATATAATCAATATTAGCAGGCGTCATCTGAATGCCCGCAGTTGCTTTTCTGCTTTCCTCATAAAGCATATCCCAGACATCCATCATTCCATCCCACGTCCATGACTGATCCTTTTTCTTCTGTAAAGAACTGCGGCCAGGAATGCATCGTTTGCCTCCATATGTTATATATGCATTAGAAACGCTCAATTTCTCCCCTTCTGACATTACTTTCCGATATTTCTCAGATCCCAGTAATTCCGCAATTACACCCAATACTTTACTGCCAGCAATATAATCCTCACTCACAGCCTGATTTCCCTGTGCTGACTTGCAGATCATCGCTGATTTCAGATAAATCTTATATCGAAGTTTATTATATTCCTTTAATTGAGCTTTATTGACTTTCACATGAGGTCTTTCACTGTGAGATATTTTATCTAACCTCATATCCACCAAACCAAGTCCCCTGCTTCTGGATACTCCCATGTGTTTCACCAGTGAAACAGCCTGCTGTAAAACCTTAAAATTTTCCGGATTTATAATACTGCAATCTGCCTCTAATATAAGCCCTTTTCTGGCTACTCTGATGGTTCTCAGAGAATTTTTATCTGCAACACCTGTTTCCAGATCAATTGCAGTCTGTGTCCTGGTGTCCGCATACTCATTCAATACATTTTGCTGTAACGAAAGACCTTTTGCTTTTGAAGAACGTAAAGCCCGAAGTACCTGTACTGTCTTATCATAATCCTGGATATATGCATTGGATAATGAAAAGCCTGATCTCTGATTTCCCTCTTTTCCAAAGATTTTCAGGTACTGCAATTGCTCTATCAGCCCCATTTCCATCATTTCAAGGGCAGCCTCCCGAATACAGCCTTTGATTCTTTTTGCCGGAATATATGGTATCCCATACTCATCGTAGACAATATCTGTATCTACCATACTATTATGTGTTTCACCGGAAGCTGTACACAAATCACTTAATAATTTAATTGTTATCTTCATGTGAACTCTCCTCCACATACAAATCCATAATTTCCAGTGCATCATACCAAATCCGGTATTCATCATCGTTCAGTGTAGCTGCTTCTTTCATCCCTGAATGATCTGTCAGTTCTGTATATCCTCTGGATTCCAGAAAAGATATCTCCTTTTCCAGCTCATTGGTTCCCATCGGGATAATATTTCTAAGATGCTTCGCCTTGTTTCTTGGCATATACATAGTAAAATATTTACTCCAGTAAATCAGTTTTTCTACACTATATTTACCATTTTTATTTTTAAATTCTTCTTCATCTTCCACACCTGACACAAAGTATGGACGTGCTATAATAGTACCCTGATCCGAACTATAATGCCTGTCCCGATATTCTTCCAAATCTGCCGCACGGATATTCGTACATATCTGATAGTCAAAGAAATTTCCTACAAATCCGGATTTACCTCTGTTTTCTTCCTTTTTTGCGCGTGACTTTGCAGTGTCACAACAGGCTTCCGCTACCTGATATGCGTCTGAGAAAGGAAAATGACTGTTAAAATATGCAATGCCACCACATGCACTATAGATAACATCATCTTCTCCTTCACCGCCTAAATGTTCCAGAAAATATCTTACTGCCGGTATAGCCAGTTTGGCATTGCACACAAAAGTAATATCATCTCCTGCTACCACAATTTTACGATACAATCTGGTTTTTATGTTTTCCTTTACCTTTGGTGTCAATTCATCCATATATTTTGTCATATTAATAAAAGTATTTCCAAAAACTGCTGATATCTCCTGAGAAAGACCACGCATTTTAGGAATCGCCTCTTCATAAGCGGTTACATTCTGCATCTCATTCCTGATACGGATGCCCATACTGTTTCCATCAATATGACACACTGCCAGAGTACTGTTATCTCCTTTTTCAGTCACCATATTATCAAAGATCTTCTCATTCTCATTTCGCGGAAAACTTTTTCTTTTAAGATAAGCTTCTGTACAGTAATAAGTTTTCGTCTTTTCTTCAAATCTTGTCAGCGGATATCCTGTAATTGAATCAGCTTCCATAAATGGAAGTGCCCCTGTCGGCTGGGTTGATGGCATGAATGCCTTAATCCGACGCATTTCCTCATTGATTTCCGCATAATCATGATCATATGCATTAGTCTTTTTCACAACTGCAACAGCAAGATTCAGAGAATACGTTCTTTCAAGAACATATTTCGCCAGAAATCTGTTCACGTTTCGGCATTCTTCCCCTCTTCGAAAAAGAACATATGCATTTCCTCCACCAACAAACATAACCTGCATTTCTATCTCCGGATTTTCCAGAAACACCTTTGGATCATCATTCTTCCAGTCTGTTAAATATTGTTCCTGATTCTTTGCATTATTTTTTATGTACGCATTTAATCCATCTGTAATAATGGCCTCCACCAACACAGATGCACCAATGATCTCTTTTGCCGCATTACTTTTAAAAATATAATTCTGTATCCCCCTGACATCATACATAGCCAGAACCTGCTGATTATACAATTCTTCTCTCATTTAATTTCCTCTTTTAATATTCCCGAAAACCATTGAAAGTAAATATCGACTCTTTCCGAATCGTTCCATCTTCCTCCAGATATTCTACTGCCTTTCGTTCCGAACAACTGGCCAGTACCCGAATTCCCTTTCCCTTTAATTTCTGCACAATTCTGAAACAAAGTACAAATTCGCCCATACACATAACCGCTTCAGGCTGCATTTCCATTATTTTTGCTGTCATCTGCTCAGCCAGATCCTCCATCTGCTGATCTGTCAGATTACACCTAACTGCCGGAAATGGAATATCTGTAATTGTTCCATACTTTTCAAGAATGTCACATACTTTGCTCCATAAAACATTGTCTTTTACAAGCTCAGCATCTGTGTATGCCTGCTCTAATGCCTCTGCATCTTTAAATCCGTATTCTTTTGCGAATTTATCCAGCTGTTCTCTGTATTCATCTTTTGTAAAGGTAATTCCCTCTGCGTCAAGCACAGCCTGTACAATCATATTTTGTTTCAGATTGGTCTGTGCTTGAGCCTCAATATATTGCGAAGCCTGGTCTTCTGTAATAGACTGAGACTTCCAATATTCATCCAGTGTCATTCCTGATGGTTTTGCATAATAATTTTCAAATTGTTTTTCCACTTTTTCTTTTGCTGCTTCCATTAAATCATCCGGATATTCGCTGATTTCTGTTTTATTGACAAGCGCTTCAAACAGATTTGATTTTTTATTATTATTATATTCCATATCTGCACTTGTTTCGAGGGTAGCTTTCACTTCTGCTTTGTATTCATCAACCGTTTTCACATCGCTGTTATTAGATACCCATTCGTCTGTCAGCTCTGCCGGCTGAGAGATTTTATTAATTTTTACTTTAAATTGTACATCTTTTCCCGAAAAATCCGGATTATTCTGATATGGGTCCGGGAATTTTAAGTTTAACGTTACTTCATCCCCTTTTTTTGCTCCAATCAGTCCACTTTCAAATCCATCAATAAACTGTCCGGAACCGATTAAAAGGTCAGTATCTGTCGCTGAACCTCCAGAAAATTCTTCTCCATCCATATATCCGGTATAATCAATATTTACGGTATCATTTTCCTGTACCGCACGGTCTTCTGTGATTTCTTCCGGTTTATAAGTAAGCTGCTCATTAATATACTCGCTTATGCTGTCATCTGTCACTTCTGTTTTTGGTACTTTTACACTTAAATTTTTATAGTCTCCAAGTGTGACATATTTTGTGATATCATCGGTATCAACAGCCACAACATGTCCGTCGCTGTCTGTCTCCACTTCTTCTGCTGTTTCTTTCTCTTCGCTGCTGCTTTCTGTTTTGGCTTTTGTTGAATCTTCGGAGTCGCTTTTTTTACTGCCGCATCCCATTGCAGATACTGCAACTGTCAATGCCAAAAGAGCAATTAATACTTTTTTCTTCATTGATTTATAAATCCTTTCTCTGTGTTGTTAAGCAGCTGCATCCCCCGTCATTTTTCTGCAGTGCATTGGCCTGAAGCGATTCTCCAAGCGTTCCCATTATACCATAACTTTCTTTAAAAGAAACCCTTTCTTGCATATTTTTTATTGCCTTTTCCAAAAAACAATGCTAAAATAATAAATACGTCAGAAAGCCATACTTAGGAGGGAATTACAAATGAGTCCATGGATTGTTCTACTGATTGTATTACTGATTATAGTAATTGGTCTTGCCGTTTTATATTTTCTCGGCAAAAAAGCCCAGAAGAAACAAGAAGCACAGCAGGAACAGATTGAAGCAGCAAAACAGACAATACCGATGCTGATTATTGATAAGAAGCGTCTTCCGATTAAAGAATCCGGTCTGCCTCAGATGGTCATTGACCAGGCTCCAAAGCTGATGCGCCGTTCCAAACTGCCGATCGTTAAGGCTAAAGTTGGTCCGAAGATTTCCATACTGATTGCAGATGAGAAAATTTTTGATCTGATCCCTGTCAAGAAAGAAGTAAAAGCCGAAGTAAGCGGTTTATACATCGTAGGTGTAAAGGGAATCCGTGGTTCTCTTGAAACACCGGCACCTAAGAAAAAGGGATTCTTCAAAAGAATGTTCAGCAAAAACAAATAATATCAAACAAAGACAATGCCCGCCAAGTCAAAATGCTTCGCGGGCATTATTTTTGTCTTTATAAAACAAATTCATCGGAATCCTTAGACTGTGCCTGTACTGTCAGATAACAGTCCGCAACATGTTCTTCATTCATATCAAGTGCGTAATCCACTTTCATCTGAATATCGTCTTCACTTTCTTTCA
>OHFW01001014.1_pt1 | contig 11786 bp, 10 predicted proteins | sample 1567601 | NCBI WGS metagenome assembly OHFW01 (sample SAMEA3879594, study PRJEB24766) | human gut metagenome | biome: human-associated habitat; feature: feces | place: USA | collected 1985/1987 | reverse complement strand
TGGAGGACTACCTGGGCGAGATCGACGAGAATCAGACCGTTCTCGTCGTCAGCCACGACCGCCACTTCCTCGACGCCGTGAGCACGCAGACCATCGACATCGACTTTGGCAAGGTGACGGTCTTTGCCGGCAACTACTCCTTCTGGTACGAGTCGAGCCAGCTCGCCCTGCGCCAGCAGCAGAACCAGCGCATGAAGGCCGACGAGAAGCGCAAGCAGCTGGAGGAGTTTATCCGTCGCTTCTCGGCCAACGTGGCCAAGAGCAAGCAGACCACCTCGCGCAAAAAAATGCTCGAGAAGCTCAACGTCGAGGAGATCCGTCCCTCCAGCCGCAAGTATCCGGGCATCATCTTCCAGATGGAGCGCGAGCCGGGCAACCAGATCCTCATGGTCGAGGACCTGAAGGCGGTCGATACCGACGGCACGGTCCTCTTCGACCACGTCAGCTTCAACATCGAGAAGGGACAGAAGGTGGTCTTCATCTCCCACAACCCCAAGGCCATGACGGCCCTCTTCGAGATCATCAACGGCAACCGCGAGCCGGATGGCGGCACCTACAAGTGGGGCGTCACCATCACCACGGCCTACCTGCCCCTGGACAACACGAAGTTCTTCGAGAGCGACAAGAACCTCGTCGACTGGCTCTCGCAGTACGGCCCGGGCAACGAGGTGGCGATGAAGGCCTACCTCGGACGCATGCTCTTCCGCCAGGAGGAGGTGGAGAAGAAGGTCAACGTGCTCTCGGGAGGCGAGAAGATGCGTTGTATGATCGCGCGCATGCAGCTGCAGAACGCCAACTGCCTGATCCTCGACACGCCGACCAACCACCTCGACCTCGAGAGCATCCAGGCCTTCAACAACAACCTCGTGCAGTTCAAGGGCAACATCCTTTTCAGTTCCCACGACCTGGAGTTTATCGGTACCGTGGCCGGCCGCGTCATCGAGCTCACGCCCCGTGGCACGATCGACAAGCTCACGACCTACGACGAGTATATCCACAACGAGCAGATCCGCGAGCATCGCGTCGAGATGTATAAGTAAGGAGCATCAGGCCGACATGTGTAAGCAAAAAGGAGCATCAGGCCGACATGTATAAGCAAGGACAGGAGACCCGTCGCGCGCCCGGGTGGACTTCGCAACCCGAAGCACACACCCGTCCGGCCAAAAGGGCGGGCGCCCCTGCCTTGGCACAATATTTGCTATGCGTCTTTTTAAAAAAGCTAAGAACAAAATGAGTAAAGAGAAGAACATAAAGGTAGAGGGCGAGACCCCCGAGACCAGCCACAACGAGGCAGAAGACGTGCGTGTGGCCGATGGCGCACAGGATGGCGCTCAGGAAGGCGCACAGGCTGAACAGGCCGAAGAGGCCGAAACGGCTGAGAAGGCCAACGAACCCGAGCTCACTCCCGAGGAGAAGGCGAAGGCCGAGGCCGTGGAGTGGAAGGACAAGTACATCCGCCTCTTCGCCGAGTTTGACAACTACAAGAAGCGCACCATGAAGGAGAAGGCCGAACTGATCCTCAATGGTGGCGAGAAGACGATCACGGCCCTGCTGCCCGTGCTCGACGACTTCGAGCGCGCCCTGGCCGACAAGGGCGAGGACGCCACGGCCGTGCGCGAGGGTTTCCAGCTCATCATGAAGAAACTGGAGAAGATCCTCGAGGGTCTTGGCGTGCGCCCCATCGACACCAAGGACAAGGACTTCGACGTCGATTTCCACGAGGCCATCGCCATGGTGCCTGCCGGCGACGACCAGAAGGGCAAGGTCATCGACTGCGTGCAGACGGGCTATACGCTCAACGACAAAGTGATCCGCCACGCCAAGGTGGCCGTAGGACAATAATATAGCGACAATATGGCAGCAAAGAGAGACTACTACGAGGTACTGGGCCTCACCAAGGACGCCACGGAGGCCGACATCAAGAAGGCCTACCGCAAGCTCGCCATCAAGTATCACCCCGACCGCAACCCGGGCGACACGACGGCCGAGGAGAAATTCAAGGAGGCCGCGGAGGCCTACGACGTGCTCCACGACCCGCAGAAGCGCCAGCAGTACGACCAGTTTGGCTTCGACGCCCCGGGCGGCTTCGGAGGCGGCAGTCCGTTTGGCGGCGCGGGCGGCTTCTCGATGGACGACATCTTCTCCATGTTTGGCGACGTCTTCGGAGGCCATGGCGGCTTCGGAGGCTTCGGAGGCCGTGGCGGCGCACGCCAGGCCCCGCGCTATCGTGGATCGGACCTGCGGCTGAAGGTGCGCCTGTCGCTCCAGGAGGTGGCCACGGGCGTGACCAAGAAGTTCAAGCTCCGCAAGGACGTGGTCTGCCCCCATTGCCACGGCACGGGTGCCGAGGGCGGCAGCGCTCCCGAGACCTGCCCCAACTGCCACGGCAGCGGCATGGAGATCCGCACCCAGCAGAGCATCTTCGGCATGATGCAGACCCAGACCACGTGCCACGTCTGTGGCGGCGAGGGCAAGGTCATCAAGAACAAGTGCAAGGAGTGTGACGGATCGGGTGTCGTCAAGGGCGAGGAGGTCGTCGAGATCCACATCCCCGCGGGTGTGGCCGAGGGCATGGTCGTCAACGTCCCGGGTAAGGGCAACATGGGCAAGCACAACGGCATCGCGGGCGACATACAGGTCTATATCGAGGAGGAGGCCAACGACACCTTCGTGCGCGACGGCCAGGACGTGGTTTACAATCTCCTGCTCGACATCCCCACGGCCACGCTCGGAGGCGAGGTGGACATACCGACCATCGACGGGTCGAGCGTGAAGATCAAGATCGAGCCGGGCACGCAGCCAGGCAAGACGCTCCGCCTCCGCGGCAAGGGTCTGCCGGCCGTCCAGGGCTATGGCAACGGCACGGGAGACCTCATCATCCAGGTGAGCGTCTTCATCCCCAAGACCCTCAACAAGGGGGAGCGCAAGGCCATGGAGAGCTTCCGCGAGAGCGAAAACTTCACGGGCGACAACCATACCAAGCGGTCGATCTTCGAGCATTTCAAGAAACTCTTCGGATAAGCCGAAACGATCCAAGAGGCGCCTCGTGTCTTTCTCACGGGGCGCTTCGTTTTTTCAAATAGCGCTTTGAAGAAGCATTTACAAGAATTGCTTTGGACAAATTTTGACCTGTACGGTTGAAATTACCCAATACGCCCTGAAAGGGCAGAAGCGCATAGCCCAGGGCGTCGCCCTGGGTAATTATGAACGCCAATCTGTCGCCCTGTAAGGGCAAAAGCTTTAAAGAACAGGCTATAAACAAATCTTTTGCCCTTACAGGGCGTCTTGTTGATTGCTATTATACCCAGGGCGATGCCCTGGGCTAGGGGCTTTTTGGGCTTTCAGCCCGTTTCAACCGTACAGGTCAAAATACTACGCTTCCTGCTGCTCCAAATATCGGATGAAACCTTTATTCTTCCTCCATTTCTTCCTCTTATTCTTCTTTCATTTCTTCCTCCCTTTCTTCCTCTTATTCTTCCTCTTATTCTTTCTCCATTTCTTCCTTCTTCTCCTTTTCCGCCTCCCGCTCCATGGCCTTGGAGGAGGCGAGACTAAACTCGCAGCCGCAGTAGAGCTGGTTGTAGAACTGATACTCCTTGAGCAGTTGGTTGCGCTGTTCCTGCAGTCCGTCCTTGCGCCAGTTTTGAGCCCAGAAGGTCGTGCCAGGGACGGCCTCGGCAGCTGCCAGACCGGCTGCGTTCACCTGCGCCAGGTCCTTCCATCGCGAGGAGGCGAGCGTCGTGGCAAAGAAGCCGACTCCGGTCTGCTGCGCCATGTGGGCCGTGGCCAGCATGCGGTAGGCAAAGCACGCCTCGCAACGTCGTCCGCGCTCGGGCTCGCGTTCCAGCCCCTTCATGGCCTCCCGCCAACTGGCGTGGTCGTAGTCGCCGTCTATCCAGCGTAGGCCCAGCATCTCGGCGTGGCGCTTGCTCTCCTCCTTGCGTATCTCGTATTCGCGCGCCGGGAAGATGTTGGGATTGAAGTAGAAAATCGTGGGGCGCAGGTCGTGCGTCATCAACCATTCGACGATGGCCGACGAGCAGGGCGCGCAACAGGCGTGGAGCAACACTTCTCCCGCTATGCCCTCGGGTAGGATAATATGGCTGCGTTTCTTTTTCAAAGCGAGTTGTTTTGGTTGTTTTCTCCTTATAAGCAGGCCTTATGGTGAAGAAAAGGGCGCGCGGCTTCTTTCTTCTGCCGATAAATCGCTAATTTTGCACCCTATGGAGAAAGGAAAGATGGCCTCAGGCCGCCCCCATATCGCCATTGTCGATCCCAACGTGTTGGCCACGATAGGATTGCGCCAGCTCTTGCAGACCGTGGTGCCGATGATGGCCGTGGATGTTTACCCCACCTTCGACGCCTTCCTTGACGGGGGCGGTGAGGACTGTTATCACTATTTCGTGGCCCAGTCCGTGGCCGTGGCCCATCACCTTTGGTTTATGGACCGCCGCCGCAAGACCCTCGTGCTGACCCTCTCCTCCGACCCCCACTCCCAGTTGGCAGGTTTCCGCCACCTCTGTGTGGGCGTGGCCGAGGAGGCGCTCGTCTGCGAGGTGCTGCGCCTTGTGCAGCAAGGCCACTCGGGCGGTCGCAACCTGCCGACGGCCGAGACCGACGCGCCGCGTCCCACCCTCACCCCGCGCGAGGTGGAGGTGCTCTCGCTCGTGGTCCGCGGACTGATGAGCAAGGAGATCGCCGACCGCCTCCATATCAGCCTGCCGACCGTCAACATCTGCGAGAAACTGGGCGTGAAGAGCGTCCCCGCCCTCACCGTCTATGCCGTCATGCACGGCTATGTGGAGCTGCGCCAAATAGAAGGCAAGGGCTGACTTCTTCTCTTGCTTCAATACGCGTGGGGCTGGCATCAATAGACGCGGGGGCCGAAGATGGCCGTACCCACGCGCACCTGGTTGCTCCGGCACGTGACGGCTATCTGGTAGTCGTGGCTCATGCCCCAGGAGCGGACGCGGAAGCCGGGGTCGTCGGCAAAATAGCGCGCCTTCACCTCGTCGAAGAAGTCGGCTGCCGTGAGCATCTCGCGGCGTATCTGGTCCTCGTCCTCCACGTTGGACGCCATCATCATCAGACCGCTGATGTGTACGTTCTTCATCTCGCGCCATTCTCCCGCCTCCAGCAGCTCGCGACAGGCCTCCAGGGTCAGTCCATACTTCGTCTCCTCCGTGGCGATATGGAGTTCGAGCAAGACGTCGATGACGCGGTCGTGCTTCGCCGCCTGCTTGTTGATCTCGCGGAGCAACTTGGGCGTATCGACCGCCTCCACCATCGAGATATAGGGCGCGATATACTTCACCTTGTTCGTCTGCAGGTGGCCGATGAAGTGCCATTGAATGTCCTTTGGCAGCGTCTCCACCTTCTGGCGCAACTCCTGCTCATGGCTCTCGCCGAAGATGCGTTGTCCCGCCTCGTAGGCCGGCAGGATATACTCGTTGGGATGATACTTGCTGATGGCCACCAGCTCCACCCCCTCGGGCAGATGGCCGAGCACCTCTTTTAAGTTTTTTGCTACATCTACCATCGTATGCTTTCTCCTATATGATTATGATGAAACAGTCTTCTGTCTTATTGGAAAACAGGAATACTGTCTTATTGGAAACTGGAATAACTGGAATACTGGAACAATTGGAATACTGGACCAATTGGAATATTGGAATACTGGAATATTGGAACAAGCCTACTGCTCCTCGTACTCCGGCTTCGCCTCCTCGTTTGGTCCCTCGGCCTTGGCGCGGTTGTCGTGCTCGAAGACGTCCATCACCTTGGTGTCGGCGATGGCGGTGATCTCGTAGTCGATCATGGTCGATCCCATCACCTCGTCCACATGCTTCACGGCCCCGCTCACCGAGGCCGCCTGTACGAGATAATAGACGCTCGTGCGCTTCTCCTTCTGCGTCTTGTCGTCGAGCGTGATAAACGCCAGTTTGCACTTGAACCACTTGTCGTCGCCGTCGGCGTTGCTGAAGAAGATCTCGCCATAGGTGGCCGGCGTAATGGCCTTCACCTCAAACTCTCCGTTGATATACGCGCCCATCTCCTTGGTGATGGCCTCCTCGGCCTCGCCGAAGGTATAGGCATCTACCACGTAGGTCTCCGTGGTTTTCTTGTTCTGTCCGTCCTCCATCATCTTGTCGTAGCGGACGCGGGTCTCAAACCAGTTGGCTGTTCTGCTTCTCATTATATATATGTATGTTTTCTTTTTTTTATCTGATCTCTTGTCTTGCGTGGGCCCGTCCCGCTTGCCGAGATAGGCCCCGAAAAGTGGTGGCTACCCCTCGGGGAGACCGCTTTCGACCTGCAAAAGTAGCAAGAAAATCCCACAAATGACCCGCGGGGGCAAAGTTTTTCGCCTTTGCCTTTGCCGTTTGGCCGAATTGGTGTAACTTTGTGGCAAAATACAAGTTTCATACACAAGAGTCAATCCCCGTGCAATCGGGGCAACCGTATTAAATAACTAAAAGAATTATGCCGGAAATCTCAGCACGTGGCCTTATTGTGCCCGAATCGCCTATCCGCAAGCTCGCACCCCTGGCCAATGCAGCCAAGGCGCGCGGCACGAAAGTTTATCACCTGAACATCGGCCAGCCCGACGTGCATACGCCGCAATGTGGTCTCGACGCTCTGAAGAAGGTCGATGCCAAAGTGTTGGCCTATTCGCCCAGCCAGGGCATTGAGAGCTATCGCAACAAGCTCGTGGGCTACTACGCCAAGCACAACATCAATCTGGTGCCCGACGACATCATCGTCACCACGGGCGGCTCCGAGGCCCTGCTCTTTGGCTTCATGTCCACCCTCAACCCTGGCGACGAGATCATCATCACCGAGCCCGCCTATGCCAACTACATGTCCTTTGCCCTGATGGTGGGCGCCAAGGTGCGCTCCATCCACACGAGCATCGACAATGGCTTTGCCCTCCCCGCCGTCGAGGAGTTTGAGAAGCTCATCAACGCCAACACGCGCGCCATCCTGATCTGCAACCCCAACAACCCCACGGGCTATGTCTATACCCGCCAGGAGATGGAGCAGATCCGCGACATCGTGAAGAAGCACGACCTCTACCTCTTTGCCGACGAGGTCTATCGCGAGTATATCTATACCGACGAGCCCTACACCTCGGCCATGCACCTGGAGGGTATCGAGAACAACGTCATCCTCGTCGATTCCGTCTCCAAGCGCTATTCTGAGTGTGGCATCCGTATCGGCGCCATCATCACCAAGAATACCGAGGTGCGCAAGGCCGTGCTGAAGTTCTGCCAGGCCCGTCTCTCTCCCCCCTTGATGGGTCAGATCATCGCCGAGGCCTCGCTGGAGGCTCCCGAGAGCTATATCGAGGGCGTGCAGAAGGAGTATGTGGAGCGTCGCAACTGCCTCGTCAACGGTCTGAACCAGATTCCGGGTGTCTTCTCTCCGATGCCGAAGGGCGCGTTCTACACGGTCGCCAAGTTGCCCGTGGACAATGCCGAGAAGTTCTGCCGCTGGCTCCTGGAGGAGTTCTCCTACGAGGGCGAGACCGTCATGATGGCCCCCGCAAGCGGCTTCTACAGCACCAAGGGTGCCGGCCTCGACGAGGTGCGCCTGGCCTATGTGCTCTGCTGCGACGAGCTGCGCAAGGCCCTCGTCTGCCTGGAGAAGGCCCTGGAGGCCTATCCCGGTCGTGTGAAGTAATCCTGCCTCTTTCCCCTATAGGGAGCGGGGAGTCGCCCAAGGAGCGGCTCCCGGCTCCTTTCCCTTTATATGATGCCGGACGATTGTCGATCCGGTCTGCTACGCATTCATCTCAATAGAAACACTATGAATTTCCCCCTGTTTATCGCACGCCGTATCTACGGCAAGGGAGCTGGAAGTCAGAAGGTGGCCAAGCCTGCCATCCGCATCGCTACGGCAGGTGTGGCCATCGGTCTGGCCGTGATGATCGTCACGGTGAGCGTGATCCTCGGTTTCAAACATACGATCCGCGACAAGGTCGTGGGCTTCGGAAGCCATATTACCGTGGCCAATATCGCCAGCCTGATGTCCTCCGACCAGTATCCGATACAGATGGACGACTCCATGACGACCGTCCTCCGCAAGATACCAGGCGTGCGCCACGTGGAGCGCTACGCGATGACACAGGGCATCCTCAAGACCGACGACGACTTCCTGGGCGTGGCCCTCAAGGGCGTCGGTCCTGAATACGACACGACCTTCATCCATCAAAATATGGTGGAGGGGTCGATTCCCCATTTCTCCGACTCCTCCTCCACGCAGCGGCTGCTCATCTCCAAGACCATTGCCGATCAGTTGCGCGTGAAGTGTGGGGAGCGCATCTTCGCCTATTTCATCAACCACCAGGGGGTGCGCACGCGCCGCTTCACCATCACGGGCATCTACGAGACCAACCTCAAGCAGTATGACCAGCAGATGTGTTTCACCGACCTCTATACCGCCAACCGCCTCAACGGCTGGCAGGAGGACCAGTATAGCGGGGCGGAGATGCTGGTGAGCGACTTCGGCCAGATCGACGAGGTGGAGCACCAGGTCGTGAAGCGCGTCAACCGCACCACCGACCACTATGGCGAGACCTATTCCTCCGCCACGGTCACGGAGATGAATCCGCAGATCTTCTCCTGGCTGGAGCTGATGGACCTCAACGTCTGGCTCATCCTCGGACTGATGATCGCCGTGGCGATCGTCACGATGGTCTCGGGCCTGCTCATCATCATCCTGGAGCGCACGCAGATGATCGGCGTGCTCAAGGCCCTGGGAGCCAAAAACCAGCAGGTGCGCCACGTCTTCCTGTGGTTTGCCACGTTCGTCCTGGCCAAGGGCCTGCTCTGGGGCAACGCCTTGGGCCTGGGCCTCATCGCCCTCCAGCACCTCACGGGCTTCGTGCGCCTCGATCCCCAGACCTACTACGTCAGCACGGTCCCCGTCGAGATCTCCTGGCCTATCGTCCTGGCCCTCAACGTGGCTACGCTCCTGGTCTGCGTTGCCGCCCTCGTCATCCCCTCCTTCCTCGTCTCCCGTATCCATCCTGCCAAGAGCATGCACTACGAGTAGGGCCAATTCTCCTTACCGTTTGCGGGCCTCCCGCATAGATTCTCCTCCCATGACAAAGGGCTGGATCCCGATTCGGAATCCAGCCCTTGGCATTTAAGGATGATCAGCTGCTATGGCAGCCGAGGGGGAGTATTAATCTTCGCCCCAATTATTGCTGTTCGATTTTCCCCACAAGCCTTTGTATTCTTCGGTCCTGGTCTTCTCCTCGTCGAACACTTTAAACTGATCGATGCACTCTCCGTTAGGACTGCCTTGGTAGACGCTGGCCGACTTGAAGCCTCCGCTGCAGAGGGAGTCGAGGATGATCACATCTATCTTGGGAGCGATATAAATCTTCTTCATTTTGTGTCGCTGTTATTGTCGTTTTGTTATTTGATAATGACTTTCTTTCCGTTTACTACATACATTCCCTTGGGCAAGCCCTCCAGGCTATTGTCGCGGCGCACCATCTGTCCGTGCATGTTGAATACGCCCTCTATGCCGCGTTTGTAGGAGGTGCTATTGCTGCTGCCGTGGATGTCGTCGATGCTCGTGGCGCTGTCCTCCACGCCGTCGATCATGAGCGAGACCTTGCTTCCGGATGTCGTTTTGCTCTCCAGCTCAAACCAGCAGCGGAACGCCTTCAGACCGTATGAATAGGGCTCGCCATTCTCCATTGGGCCGCTCGGCACCTGGATGAGGTTGCCTTTGTACATGAAGAAGGCGCCGTTGAGGTCATCGCGGCCGTCGATGATCTTGCCGTCTTCGTAAGTCTTGGCCAATGTGCCCTTGCAGACCATCTTGCCCGGGGTGCCGCTGCCCGAGAAGGTCTTACTTGACACCCAGGTGTTGGGATCCATATGCTCCTGCAGTTTCTTTCTGTCGAGCGACACCATCGTGATGTCGTAGTGGTCTTTCTCGATTTTCTTAGTCAGACGGTTGCTCTCGACGGAGGAGGGCTTGTAGTCGGTGCCCAGCCACTCGCTGTTGTTCTCGCCCTCTGTTGTGTAGAAGTGCTCTACGGTATACTCTGCCGAACGTGTCTTGGTATAGGGAGGATAGACGATATACGGCTCGAAAGCCCTGACCATCACCGAGTCGTCGTTTTGGGGCTCCACGGTCACAAACTGCACGCTATTCTCCGTCAGCGCCGCAAGTTTTGCCACCTTCACGGCGTCTCCGAACGTACGCTTCATCTGTCCCCACGTCAGATCGACGGGCAGAATGAGCGAGTTCCACATATTGTCGTTCAGCTTGCGGTTCAGATGCAGCACGCTGTTCTTGTATTCGTCTGCAGCCTCGGTCAGATAGCGCAGGTCGGTAGACTCCTCGTCGAGAATCAGCTCCGGGTTGCGTCGCGGTCCGGCATAAAGCAGTTTGAATTCGTCCACGGCGGTCAGTTCGTTGTCTCCAACTTCCGGTTTCCCGTCGGGTGTAGGGTCGACATAGAAACCAATGCGGAGAGTCACGGGATTGTCGTTTGATATTTCATTCCCATTCGGGGCTTTGTCGAGACATATCTGCACCTGGTTCTCATACTTTCCCTCGAAGAAGGCACGTCCGATACCGGCTCCTTCGTATGTATTGCCAAGCGCCTCGGCATCAGCCTGACTTATACCGTCGAGGGATGTTGCTGAGTATATCTCTTTAATCGGATTGTTGTCGGCACCGAGCACTGTAATGAACAGGTTTGCAAGCGGTTTCTTATTCGTAGCGATGTTCTCCGAACTGTTCGCTGTGCTGAATCCGTTGCATCGCAGCAGGTACCATCCTCCCTTGTGTACCTTCACGTTCTGATAGATATTGAAGCCGCGCAGGCCTTTGGTGTAGCAGTAGAAATACTGGCCGTATTTTTGTTGATGGGGTTCAGTTCTACCTGTCCAAGCATCATCTTTTGTGTTGCCAATTATGTTATACGTCTTGTACATTTTTTTGTCTCCAAAGTACACGTGGCTCTTTACATCATCAGGTAAATTTTCACCTCCGATTAGCCATTTTGCAGCATCAGTATCATTTATTCTGAAATCAGGACAAGTAAGAAGGAAAGAGGCATCGACAACCGATTTCATATTTGCAGGGGTTGTTTTGAAGAGTTGGTAATACTCATTCTTTGTTATAATCTTCCATTCTTGATTGTAGTATTCCTTGGTGCTCTCGTCGGCTTTGCTTGTATAATTGCAGATTTTATTCTCGTCATCAGGATATGCCGTGAGATAACCCTTTTTACTGATATTGACGAGATATACCTTATTCGTTGCTGTATAGTTTTTGCCTTTTTCAAAAGTGATGACGCAATTCTGCCAGTCAGAATTTCCTCTGTCCATAAATACCCCATTTTTTTGAGTAAATTTTTCCCAGGCGATACCCATATATGAGCCAGCAAAAGAACCTGCCACTTTGCTTGCTAGAAAATACGTTTTTGAACCGCTATTCCAGTACATATAAATGGAATGTGGTGAAACATTCAGTGCGGCTTGTGTGCCCCACAAACCACCAATGCTCAGAAACTTTTTGGCACCGACATTATACAGACATACAATCTTATTTCCATCGGTTTGATTTGTTCCAACCTTTGTGTCTGTACAATGTTCTGACGAAGGATCAACGCCATAAAGGTCGTCAACCCCACCTATAACCGTTTTTTCTGTTCCGTTGCTTTCCGTCGCTTTGTTTTGTGCCGAAGCCTGCCCTATGGGGTAGGGTGTTCAAAAATCGAATCAAAATCTGGTATAAAAAATGGTGTTATATAG
>OHFW01001013.1_pt1 | contig 11795 bp, 8 predicted proteins | sample 1567601 | NCBI WGS metagenome assembly OHFW01 (sample SAMEA3879594, study PRJEB24766) | human gut metagenome | biome: human-associated habitat; feature: feces | place: USA | collected 1985/1987 | reverse complement strand
ACGCAAGGTGATCACCATCACCGACCGGCGCGAGGCGATACGCACGGCTTGCATGATGGCCGAGAAGGGCGACGTCGTGCTCGTGGCGGGAAAGGGCCACGAGACCTACCAAGAGATCAATGGCGTGAAGCACCACTTCGACGACCACGAGGTGCTGCGCGACATTTTCAACGTAAAGTAAAGCAAAGACAGTATGTTATACTACATCTTCAGATGGCTCGACCAGTTTGGCGTCAGCGGATCACACCTATGGAGCTACATCTCCTTCCGTTCGATCCTCGCCCTTGTCCTGGCCCTCGTCATCTCCGCCTGGTTTGGCGAAAAGTTTATCAAGTACCTCAAGCGGAAGCAGATCACGGAGACGGCACGCGACGAGAAGATCGACCCATTTGGCGTCAACAAGGTCGGCGTGCCCTCGATGGGTGGCATCATCATCATCGTCGCCCTGCTCATCCCCGTCATTCTCCTGAGCCGACTGCGCAACATCTATCTCATCCTGATGATCGTCACGACGGTATGGCTCGGATTCCTCGGCGGCATGGACGACTTCATCAAGATCTTCCGCCACAACAAGGAGGGACTGAAGGGCAAGTACAAGATCGTAGGACAGGTCTCCATCGGCCTCATCGTGGGACTGGTGCTATGGGCCTCGCCCGACGTGAAGTCGAACCTGAACATGGAGCTTGGGCAGAAAAACGGACAGGAAATCGTCGTCAAGCACAGCGAGAAGGCGGAGAAGACGCTCAAAACTACCATCCCCTTCGTCAAGAACCACAACCTCGACTACTCCAAGGTGATGGGCTTCTGCGGCGAGCATAGCGTGGCGGCGGGCTGGATACTCTTCGTCATCATGACGATCTTTGTCGTGACGGCGGTCTCCAACGGCGCCAACCTCAACGACGGCATGGACGGAATGTGTGCGGGCAACTCGGCCATCATAGGCGTGGCACTCGGCATCCTGGCCTATGTGAGCAGCCACATCCAGTATGCTGCCTACCTCAACATCATGTACATACCAGGGTCGGAGGAACTGGTGGTGTTCTTCTGCGCCTTTATCGGCGCACTGATCGGATTTCTGTGGTACAACGCCTACCCCGCCCAGGTCTTCATGGGCGACACGGGAAGCCTCACCATCGGCGGAATCATCGCCGTGGGCGCCATCATCATCCACAAGGAGCTGCTGCTGCCCATCCTCTGTGGCATCTTCTTCGTCGAGAGCCTGAGCGTCATCCTGCAGGTGTGGTACTACAAGATTGGCAAGCGCCGCGGCGTGAAGCAGCGCATCTTCAAGCGCACGCCGATCCATGACAACTTCCGCACGCAAGACTCGCAACTGGATCCCGACTGCAAATATCTCATCCGCGTGCCGCATGGTGCGAAGCACGAGGCCAAGATCACCATCCGCTTCTGGATCATCACGATCCTGCTGGTGGCGCTGGCGATCATCACATTGAAAATCAGATAAGAAACGAAGAGCGGGAGGCTGACACGCGGCCAACGGACGACGGACAACGGCCCCAGACCGACAAAGCGGACGCGGCAAAGTCTCCCACCCCGATAAAATCAAGCGCAAAAGAAAGATGAAAAGAATCGTAGTTCTTGGAGCCGGCGAGAGCGGCGCAGGTGCTGCCGTGCTGGCCAAGAAGCAAGGCTTCGACGTGTTTGTCTCCGACACATCGAAGGTGAAGGACCAATACAAGAAGCTGCTCGACGACCACGGCATCGCATGGGAGGAGGGCCACCACACGGAGGAGAAGGTGCTCTCGGCAGACGAGGTCATCAAGAGCCCGGGCATCCCCGACAGCGTCCCGATGATACAGCGCCTCATCCAGCAGGGAACGCCCATCATCAGCGAGATAGAGTTTGCGGGCCGCTACACCCACAGCAAGATGGTCTGCATCACGGGAAGCAACGGCAAGACCACCACGACAAGCCTCATCTACCACATCTTCAAGGATGCGGGCTACGACGTGGGACTGGCCGGTAACATCGGAAGGAGCCTGGCGCTGCAGGTGGCAGAGGATCCGCACGAATATTATGTCATCGAGCTCAGTTCTTTCCAGCTGGACAACATGTACGAGTTTCGTGCCAACATCGCCATCCTGCTCAACATCACGCCGGACCATCTCGACCGCTACGACTTCAAGTTTGAGAACTATGCCGCGGCAAAGATGCGCATCATCCAGAACCAGACGCAGGAGGACAGTTTCATCTACTGGAACGACGACCCGGTCATCAAGAAGGAACTGGAGAAGTATGACATCAAGGCCGTGCAGTATCCGTTCTCCGAACTCAAGGAGACGGGATCCATCGGCTACATCGAGGAGGGACAGTACGTCATCGAGAAGCCTACGCCTTTCAACATGGAGCAGGAGGAACTCTCGCTCACGGGCAAGCACAACATCTACAACTCGCTCGCCGCCGGCATCGCGTCCAACATCTCCGGCATCCGCAAGGAGAGCATCCGCAAGAGCCTGAGCGACTTCCCGGGCGTGGAACACCGACTGGAGAAGGTCTGCAAGGTGGGTGGCGTGCAGTATGTCAACGACTCCAAGGCCACCAATGTCGATGCTTGCTGGTACGCGCTGGAGAGCATGCGCACACCGACAGTGCTCATCGTCGGCGGCAAGGACAAGGGCAACGACTATGGACCCATCAAGGAGCTCGTCAAGGAGAAGTGTCGCGCCATCGTCTATCTCGGTGCAGACAACGCCAAGCTCCACGCCAACTTCGACGAACTGGGAATCCCCGTGCGGGACACCCACTCGATGAAGGACTGTGTGGCTGCCTGCCACGAACTGGCAAAGCCGGGCGACACGGTGCTGCTCAGCCCCTGCTGTGCCAGCTTCGACCTCTTCAAGAACATGGAGGACCGTGGAGAACAGTTTAAGCAACTGGTAAGATCGCTCTGACACGGACTGAAAACATCACTTTCCACATGAGGTCATAACGCCACACCGTCGCAGTCTCACTCCGACACCGACTCCCCATCGGCACATCCATTGTGCCGATGGGGGCGGCGAAGGAGACTCTATCATACCAATCACAAACCGTAGAAACAAAACAAGACAGGGCGGACGGGCACGGAACGAGAGAAAAAGGGGAGGGAAAGACTGAACAACAACTATTCTGCGAATCTTCAAAAAAACACTCGATCCACTCGCATCCGCCTCAAAAACAGAAAGAAAGAAATGAAAGGAAAGTCATTGACGAACATTTTCAAGGGAGACAAAGTCATCTGGATGATCTTCTTCTTCCTCTGTATGATTAGCATCATTGAGGTCTATTCGGCATCCAGCTCGCTGACGCTCAAAAAGGGCTACTACTGGGCGCCTATCATGGACCACGCCAAGAAGATCATACTGGGAGTGGTAGCACTCGTCTGTGTGCTCAACGTGGAGTGTAAGTACTTCAAGATGGCCACGCCCTTCGCCCTCGGCGGATCCATCATCATGATCCTATGGGTGCTCGTGGGCGGCGAGACCATCAACGGAGCCAACCGATGGCTCACCTTCTTTGGCATCCAGTTTCAGCCCTCAGAACTGGCGAAGGGAGCATTGGTGCTCGCCACGGCACAGATATTGAGTGCGATGCAGACCGACAAGGGAGCGGACCGAAAGGCGTTTCGCTATATCCTCCTGCTCTCGGCATGGATCATCATCCCCATTGCCATGGAGAATGGATCCACGGCCTTCCTACTGGCCATCACCATCTTCGTGATGATGTTTGTCGGACGCGTGCCGCTGGACCAGTTGGGAAAACTCTTTGGCGTCATGGCGGTAATAGCCACCATTGCCCTGTCGGTCATCATGATATACGGCAAGACCGAACAAGAGCGGGCGAAGGACCCGCGCCACCAGCTGACGGAGCAAATGGCAAAAGCCAAGACAAAGCAGCCCAAGACCCTGGCGGATCGTTTCGAGGACCGCCTCGACACATGGAAGTCGCGCATCGTGAAGTTTACCAACCCGGAGGACGTCCCGGCCAACAAGGTGAACCTGCGAGACAAGGACTCACAGAAGAACTACTCCCACATCGCCATAGCCTCATCGGGCATCGTGGGAAAGGGACCGGGCAATTCGACCGCACGCGACGGACTCGCACAGGCATTCTCCGACTTCATCTATGCCATCATCATCGAGGAGCTGGGCATCATAGGGGCAGCGTTCGTCGCCTTGCTCTACGTCTTCCTCCTCTTCCGAGTCGCCATCATCGCCAACCGATGTGAGAACAACTTCCCTGCATTCCTGGCCATGGGACTGACGCTCATGCTCGTCATACAGGCGCTCTTCAACATGCTGGTGGCCGTGGGATTGGCGCCCGTCACGGGACAACCGCTGCCGCTCATCAGCCGAGGCGGCACGTCAACGGTCATCAACTGCATCTACATGGGCATGATACTCTCCGTCAGCCGTTCGGCCAAAAAGAAGGCCGCAGGAAGCATCTGGCAGGGGTGAAAGAGGAAAAATAAACAGAAAATAGTAGAAAGACATTTTTTTTGTTTATCTTTGCAGAAGATTGGCGGCACTCGGCAATTTGAGAGTAAAACTCTCATTACGCTCGTTTGCACTATCTTTGCAGAAGATTGGCGGCACTCGGCAATTTAAAACGAACACAATGGACAAAGAATTGAGGATAATCATCAGCGGTGGCGGCACGGGAGGCCATATCTTCCCCGCCGTGTCGATAGCCAACGCGCTGCGGCAGATGCGCCCCGAGGCAAAGATTCTCTTTGTCGGCGCAGAGGGCCGCATGGAGATGCAGCGTGTCCCGGCAGCGGGATACGAGATCAAAGGACTTCCCATCAAGGGATTCGACCGCCGGCATCTGCTGAAAAACATCAGCGTGGTGTGGCACTTGCTCAAGAGCCTGCGCATGGCACGCCACATCATCAAGGACTTCCGCCCGATGGTGGCAGTAGGCGTGGGTGGCTACGCCAGCGGTGCCACGCTCTACGCGTGCGCGCGAATGGGCATTCCCTGCCTCATACAGGAGCAAAACTCCTATGCGGGCGTCACCAACAAGCTGCTGGCCAGCCGTGCCAAGAAGATCTGCGTGGCCTACGAGGGGATGGAGCGCTTCTTCCCCGCTGACCGCATCATCATGACGGGAAATCCCGTAAGACAGAACATCCTGGAGGCCCAGGGCACACCGCAGGAAGCGCGACGCGCCTTCGGACTCGACGCGGAGAAGAAGACCGTGCTGATCGTAGGAGGAAGCCTCGGCGCAAGAACGATGAACCGCAGCGTGCTGGAGCACCTGGATCTGATCAAGGCGCATCCCGAGGTGCAGTTTATCTGGCAGACGGGCAAATACTACTTCGACAGCATCCAGAAGGAGATGCGGGGAAAAGAACTGCCCAACCTCAAGGTGATGGACTTCGTGAGCGATATGGGAGCGGCCTATCATGCCGCCGACCTCGTCGTGAGCCGTGCCGGAGCAAGCTCTATCAGCGAGTTTCAGCTCATCGGCAAACCCGTGATCCTCGTCCCGAGCCCCAATGTGGCGGAGGACCACCAGCGCAAGAATGCCATGGCTCTCGTCCGTCGCGATGCAGCCCTCTACGTGGAGGACGCCGAGGCTCCGGAGAAGCTACTGGACCTGACGCTGCAGACTGTGGCCGACGATGCGAAACTGCGCCAGCTGGGTGAGAATGTGCACAAGATGGGCCTCAAGGATTCGGCGGAGATCATCGCCCACGAGGTCCTCAAACTGATTGAACAATAAAGGAGAAATTATGGAACTGAAAGATATCAAGGCTGTCTATTTCGTCGGAGCGGGAGGCATTGGCATGAGCGCCCTCGCACGCTACTTCCTGCACCGCCACCTCGTCGTGGCGGGCTACGACCGCACGCCGACACCGCTCACCCACGAACTGGAGCGCGAGGGCATGCAGATCCATTATGAGGAGGACGTTGACCAGATCCCTGCGCCCTGCCGCGACAGAGAACACACACTGGTGGTCTTCACGCCCGCCATCCCGGCCTCCCACGCCGAACTGGCGTGGTTCAAGGAGCACGACTTCACCATCGAGAAGCGGGCACAGGTGCTCGGCACGCTCACCCGCACACACAAGGGCCTTTGCTTCGCGGGCACCCATGGCAAGACGACCACCTCGACAATGTGCGCCCATATCATGAGCCAAAGCCACATAGGCTGCAACGCCTTTCTCGGAGGCATCTCGAAGAATGTGGGCAGCAACTACATCCTCTCGCTGACAAGCGACTATGTGGTCATAGAGGCCGATGAGTTTGACCGTTCCTTCCACTGGCTGCGCCCCTGGATGTCGGTCATCACCTCTACCGATCCCGACCACCTCGACATCTACGGCACGAAGGAGGCTTACCTGGAGAGCTTCCGCCACTACACCGAACTGATACAGCCCGGAGGCGCGCTGATCCTCCACACAGGACTGGAGATGAAGGCCCACGTACCCGAGGGGGTGAAGACCTACACCTACAGCCGCGACGAGGGCGACTTCCACGCTGCCAACATCCGCATCGGCGACGGCAAGATTGTCTTCGACTTCGTATCGCCGCTGGAGACGGTGACCCAAGTCTCGCTGGGCCATCCCGTACCCATCAATATCGAGAATAGTGTCGCCGCCATGGCAATGGCACAACTCAACGGCTGCACGGCGGAGGAACTGCGCCGCGGCATGGAGACCTACGCGGGGGTGGAGCGTCGCTTCGACTTCAAGATCAATAACCCACGCCACGTGTTCCTCAGCGACTACGGCCACCATCCGAAGGAGATCCTCCAGTGTGCCAAGAGCCTGAGGGAGCTCTATGCACACCGCAAACTGACGGTCATCTTCCAGCCCCACCTCTACACGCGCACCCGCGATTTCTATGCAGATTTCGCCGATGCGCTGAGCCATTTCGACGAGGTAGTACTCACAGAGATCTATCCCGCCCGCGAACAGCCCATCGAGGGTGTGACCTCGAAGCTCATCTACAACCACCTGCGAGAGGGGGTGGAGCGCACGATGATAGCCAAGCACGACGTGGCGGAGTGGGTGCACAGCCGAGACTTCGACGTGCTGGTCGTCCTGGGAGCGGGAGACCTCAACGACTATGTGCCCGAGATAACCCGCATACTGGAGGAGAAGGAAAAAGCATAACGCACAACAGGGAGGTATCGTGAGAGTCAATGTAAACTGGAAGCGCGTGCTGTTTGTCGTGGTCGACCTGATACTGGCCGCCTACCTCGTCATGGCCGTGACGTTGTGGAACACGCCAGCCTCGGCCTCCAGGGTCTGCTCCAAGGTGGATGTCAACATCTCCGACGCCAACAACGTCGGATTCCTGAGCGCAGAGGAGATCAAGCATATCCTCACGCAGCAGGGCCTCTATCCGCTTGGCAAACCGATAGCGGGGATCTCTCCACGATCCATCGAGGAGGTGCTCCGCACCAGTCCCTTTGTCAATACGGCGGAGTGCCACGTCACGCAGAACGGCCACGTCACGATAGCCCTCACACAGCGCGTGCCCATCATCCGCATCAAGAGCAGCAGGGGCGACGACTACTACATCGACGACAAGGGAGGCCCGCTGCCCAACTCCAAATATACGAGCGACCTGATCATTGCCACGGGCCACATCAGCCGATCCTTCGCCCGCAACTACCTCACACCGATGGCCAAGGCCATCATGGCCTCCGACTTCTGGAGAAACCAGGTTGTACAGATCAACGTGCTGCCCAACAGAGGTATAGAGCTGGTGCCACGCGTGGGAGACCACATCCTCTACCTCGGCCGGCTGCCCGAAGGTCTCCAGCGGTCGCAGATAGAGACAGCAGTGACGGAGTTTATGGACAAGAAACTCACCCGCATACAGAAGTTCTACCGCTACGGACTCTCGCAGACGGGATGGAACAAGTATAGCTACATCGATGTGGAGTTTGACAACCAGATTATTTGCAAGAAACGACAGTTAGAATAATTAAATAAGGAATATATATATGGCAGAATTTATTGTAGCCATTGAACTGGGGTCGTCCGTTTTCCGGGGGATTGCCGGCAAGAAGAATCTCGACGGGAGCATCACCGTGCAGGCACTCGTCAAGGAGGATGCGACGCAGTGTATCCGCAAGGGAGTGGTCAACAATATCGACAAGACCGCTACCTGCCTGAAGAATATCGTGGCCAAGCTCAGCAAGACCATGAAGCAAAACATCAGCCATGTGTATGTCGGAGTAGGCGGCCAGTCGGTGCGGAGCGTGCGCAACGTGATTGTCAAGGACCTGCCCACGGAGACGATTGTCGATGGCGATATCGTGGATGGACTGATGGACAGCAACCGCGGCATGGACTATCCCGACCTGGAGATCCTCAACGTCGTCACACAGGAGTATAAGGTCGGCAACCAGTATGTCGTCGATCCTGTGGGAATCAAGGGCACACGGCTGGAGGGCAACTTCCTCAACATCGCCCAGAGAAAACTCTTCTACAGCAACCTCAACGAGGCTTTCGACAAGGCGGGCATCGCCATTGCCGAGATCTTCCCCGCACCGCTGGTGCTGGCCGACAACGTGCTCACCGAGTCGGAGAAGCGCGGAGGCTGCGTGCTGGTGGACCTGGGAGCTGACACAACGACGGTGTCGGTCTACCACAAGAGCCTGCTGCGCCACCTGGCAGTCATCCCCCTGGGCGGCAACAACGTCACCAAGGATATCACGGCACTGAAGATGGAAGAGCGCGAGGCAGAACTGCTGAAGCTCAAGCACGGATCCGCCTATACCGAGATAGCCGACATGGATCCTGCCCTCACCTACTCCATCGACGGCGAGCGCACCATCGAGAGCAAACAGCTCATCGAACTGGTGGAGGCACGCGTGGAGGAGATTGTGCAGAACGTGTGGCATCAGGTGCCCGCGGAGTATGTCAGCAAACTTCTGGGTGGCATCATCCTCACGGGTGGCGGTTCCAACATGAAGAACATCGAGCTGGCTTTCAAGAAATACACGCACATGGACAAGATACGCAAGGCGCGCTTCGTCAACCTGGCCATCAAGTCCAACATCGACGACATCAACAAGAAGCACGACATCACGCTCAACACCATCATCTCCCTGCTGGCCAAGGGCGACATGAACTGTGCAGGTGGACCAATCGTACACCAGCAGTCCACAGGAACAGACCTCTTTGGCCAGACGACTACGACAACGACCACCCATCCAACCACCAACGGCGAGGGTGGCACACAGCCGCATACGGGCGGCGACAATGGCGGAAATGGTGGAAATAACACCCAGCCCACACCACCTCCCGCACCAGGGCCCACACCTGCTCCAGAACCAACTCCCGCACCCGAGAAGTCTGGCTTCTTTTCGAAACTCGCCAAGAAGATAAAGGGCTTTGGCGGCAAGATCTTGGAGGCTGAGGAATAGAACGAAAACTGCCAAGCGCAGGCTACGAGAAGAATACTATCAAGATAACTTTGAACAACAATGATGGATAAAGATAAAGACAACATGGCCACGCTGGCCGATCATCTCGACTTCGGCGAGCCGGATCGTCAGAACAGCATCATCAAGGTGATCGGTGTGGGTGGTGGAGGCGGCAACGCCGTAAACAATATGTACAAGCAGGGCATCCACGACGTCTCGTTTGTGGTCTGCAACACCGACGCACAGGCCCTGAAAGACAGTCCCGTCCCCGAGCGACTCCAGCTGGGCAGCGAGGGTCTGGGAGCAGGCAACCGACCCGAGAAGGCGCGCCTGGCTGCCGAGGAGTCGATAGACGACATCAAAGCAATGCTCAGCGACGGTACGAAGATGGACTTCATCACTGCGGGCATGGGCGGCGGCACAGGCACGGGAGCAGCACCAGTCATCGCCCGGGTGAGCAAGGAACTGGGCATCCTCACCGTCGGTATCGTCACCATCCCCTTCAAGTTTGAGGGCAACAAGAAGATCGACCAGGCACTCGACGGCGTCGATGAGATGGCAAAGCACGTCGATGCGCTCCTCGTCATCAACAACGAGCGACTGCGCAAGGTCTATCCCGACCTCAGCCTCCTCAACGGCTTTGCCAAGGCCGACGACACGCTGAGCGTAGCAGCAAAGAGCATTGCCGAGATCATCACCGTCCGCGGACTGATAAACCTTGACTTCAACGACGTGCGCACCGTACTCAAGGATGGCGGCGTAGCCATCATGTCCACGGGCTTCGGCGAGGGCGATGGACGCGTGCGCAAGGCTATTGACGACGCGCTCAACTCACCGCTGCTCAACGACAACGACATCTATAATTCGCAGAAGATCCTCCTCTCCATAGCCTTCAGCAGCGAGAATGGCACCGATGGACTGGCCATGGAGGAGATGAACGAGATCAACGACTTCATGAGTCGCTTCGGATCCAACTTCGAGTTGAAGTGGGGTATTGCAATCGACAACACCTTGGAGAAGAAGGTGAAGATCACCATCCTCGCCACGGGCTTCGGCCTCGACGACCTGGAGGATGTGGCCAGCTACCATAGCCGCCTGGACAAGGCGCGTGCCAAGGAGGAAGCACAGAAGAAGGCCGAGCAGGAGGAAGCCGACGCGGAGCGTAGCAACAGACGCGGCAAATACTATGGCGACGACGGAGACAAACTGGCCAAGCCGCGCCCACACATCTACCTCTTCTCGCAGGACGACCTCGACAACGAGGACGTGATCCTCGAAGTGGAGTCGATTCCCACCTTCAACAGGACCAAACCGATGCTGAATGAAATCAAGAAGAAGTCGGCTCCCGAGCAGGTCCGCGAGGAGCAACCGGTCAAGGACAAAGTGGAGGGAACCATCCGCTTTGAGTAAACACAAGTAAGGATCGCTAATTGAAGGCGATTTTCATCCACCAACCTATGCAAGGGGAGGCAGGTCCGTTAGTCTCGGAACTGCCTCCCCTTGTCGCATTTCCCAAGAAATAGTCTTGGTTGTTATTAGGAAAAGATGTACTTTTGTCTAGAAGAAAGTTCTGTCCAGCGACGTTGAATGTGCGTTCAGCGTCACAGAACCTGCATTCGACGTCGTCGAATGTCTATTCAACGTCGTTGAATAGACATTTTACTGAGGGATAAATACTGGCGCAGGGGCAATCCACGGAGAATTCCCCCTGCGCCCTTTAATCACAGAATGCAGAAGAAGAAATAATGCAGACTGCGTGGAAAGAGATAACAGAAGCAGCAACAAGAGGAAGCCTGTGAAGAAAGAAGAAGCGCGCGAGCACTATCCCCTCATTCCGCCAGGGCTGACTCCAAACTCATCCTTGAAGCATTTGTTGAAATAGGATGGCGAGGTGAAACCCGTGGCGTAGGCTATCTCTGCGATGGAGCGGTCGGTCGTCGTCACCATCGTGCGCGCCTTCATCAGTCTGGCCTTGCGCAGGAGTTCCACGGGCGTCTTGCCCGTGAGTACCTTCACTTTGCGGTAGAGTTGCACGCGCGAAAGGCCGATCTCCTCACCCAGCCGCTCTACCGAGAAGTCGGAGTCGGCGAGATGCTGCTGGATGATTTCCCGCAGTCTTGTCACGAAAGTCTTATCCTGCGAGCAGAGCCGTTCCTCCTCTGCAGCTTCCGCCTTGTCGCCCGAGAAGAGAGAGCGCAGCAGCGTGCGCGAGCGCAGCAGGTTGTCGATACGCGAGAGGAGCACTTGCCCCGAGAAGGGCTTCGTCAGATAGGAGTCGGCACCCGTCTCGTAACCCTTCTCACGCTGTTCGGGCAACGAGCGCGCCGTGAGCAAGACGACGGGGATATGGCTCGTCGCAATGTCCTCCTTCAGTTGACGCGTAAACTCCAGGCCATCCATGACAG
>OHFW01001006.1_pt1 | contig 11873 bp, 7 predicted proteins | sample 1567601 | NCBI WGS metagenome assembly OHFW01 (sample SAMEA3879594, study PRJEB24766) | human gut metagenome | biome: human-associated habitat; feature: feces | place: USA | collected 1985/1987 | reverse complement strand
GGCTAAAAGTTATAAAGGAAATTTCTTTCCGAATTTTACGGCGAGTGGGACCGGTATTTATAGCAGTGCCAGTGGGCATTATGGTATAGAAGGAGGAAATTTGCCGGTGTTTATGCCTAATTCATCCGGTCAATTTCTGCCCAATGGCGGTTTCTCTTATTTCCCGGGAATTGATTTAAAGTATAAAATCGGGCTTATTTATATGGGAGGAGTGGAAGTTGAACAACCTCTCTATATGGGCGGAAAAATTACGGCGGCTTATAAAATGTCTGTATTGGGCAAGGAGATGGCGCAAATGAATGAAACCCTGACGGCTACCACCGTTATTTTGAATACTGATAAGGCATATGCCCAAGTAGTTAAAGCTAGGGAAATGAAGAATGTGGCTGATAGGTATCATACTGTGCTGGTTGAGTTGCATAAGAATGTGGAAAGTGCATATCGTCATGGGTTAAAGCCTCAGAATGACGTGCTGAAAGTGCAGGTAAAGCTGAACGAAAGCGAACTCAACATCCGCAAGGCCGACAATGCGCTGCGCCTGGCCACCATGAACCTCTGCCACTACATCGGCAAACCACTGACGGCAGATATACGCACCGCCGATACTTTTCCCGAAGTGGCACAGGACATCCGGCTGCAAACAGCCGACATCTCCGCCCGCCCCGAATATGCCATACTGAACCAGCAAGTGGCCATCGCCAAACAGCAGGTGAAACTGAACCGCAGCGAACTCCTGCCCAAAATCGGCGTGAAAGGTTCGTACGACTACATCCACGGCTTGGAAATCAGCGACCAGGACCTGTTCGACGGCGGCAGCTTCTCTGTGCTTCTGAACGTAAGCGTACCGCTCTTCCACTTCGGTGCAAACAGCAATAAAGTACGTGCAGCCAAAGCCAAACTGGAGCAGGCGCGCCTCGAACAGGAGAACATGAACGAACAAATGCTACTTGAGCTGGCACAATCCGTCAACAACCTCGACGAAGCCCGGCTGGAAAGCACCATTGCCGAACGCTCCCTGCAACAGGCGGAAGAGAACATGAGAGTGAGCCGCAGCCAATACGACGTGGGACTGGAAACCCTGTCCGACCACCTGGAAGCGCAAGCTCTGTGGCAGCAGGCGTACGAAACCAAAGTCGATGCACGTTTCCGGCTGTACCTGAACTACATCACTTATTTAAAGGCAACGGGAACGCTGCTGAAATGAAAACGTACATATATCAGATTACGGACAATTAGAAAATATATAAGGAGGCCGGCAAAGAATAAAATAACGGATACTCTTGCACCCTACCAACAAAATGTAAAATTATTTATTCGCCTCCCAAGCGACACTCCTTATACCCGACAGGGAAAATGTTTTATCAGAAGCATTTTCCCTGTTTTGCTGCTGACAAGCCCCGTTATACCGTCCCCCAGATATCCTTTCCACGAAAAAGCGCATTTTTTTAAAATCTTTTGGTAAAAATAAAACCATCTATAGAAAAATAATATATATTTGTTGCTATAAGCGTCGTATTCAGAGATAATACGGACAAGCAAAGCAAACAAACAAATATATACAGCCGCTCCACACAGCAATGTTTATCGGAAAAATGTAACAATCTTTTCGACAGCGGCCAAACCATTCGTCTTATGAATGTTCTTAATAAAAGTGCGAAAAGCATTATTATTGGCTGGGTGATACCTTTTATAATCATTCCATATTGCCATGCCCAGCAAGAAAGAAGAACGTATGTTCCCGCCCAACCGATGGAACTTCATTTTCGTTTCGACCGGACGTTGCCCGACAGCGGATACATGGACAATATACATGTCTTCAATGCTCTGGACAGCCTGTTTTCCAGCCATGATACCGTTCCACAAAAGATAAGTTCCATACATATCCTCGCTTTTGCTTCTCCCGATGGCAATACCGCCTACAACGAGCAATTGGCAGAACGCAGAGCGATAAACATCAAGAACTATCTGATACGTAAATTTCCCCATATCGATACCTGCCGCATACACACTTGTCCGCAAGGAGAAAACTGGCAAGGACTGCGGCGTCTTGTCGACGAAAGACGCCATCTCCCCCACCGTGGGCAGATACTGTACATCATCGACAACAGCAATACCGGCATCCAACGTAAAAAAGCCCTAAAGTTGCTGGAGAGTGACTCCATCCACCCGTATATCCGTGCCCGGATATTACGTAGCCTGCGTTCGGCCATCCTGCAGATAGCTTGGGAAAAAACAGTACGTCTGCCGGCATACCCCGGATACCTTTGCCTTCAAGATACCGTCCCGAATCTCTTTCAGAATGTAGAGTATCCGCTACCAGCCAGTATGGAAATTCCCGACAGGTTTCTGCCTGCTTCCGGTTCCGGACATCCCGCCACACACCCGTTGTTCGCCCTGAAGACCAACCTGCTATTCGACGTTGCGCTGATTCCCAACTTCGAGATTGAAATACCTATAGGCAGACATTGGTCGGTAAACGGAGAATACATGTTTCCCTGGTGGCTGCTTGACGGTGATAAATACTGCCTTGAAATCATGGCGGGCGGACTCGAAGTACGCTATTGGCCGCAGTTATACAGACAACGGAAGCGACAAGACATACTGACAGGACATTTCGTCGGTCTGTATGCCGGAGGCGGCAAATACGACCTGCAATGGAAAACCAATGGCTATCAGGGCGAATTTTTCATAGCAGCAGGATTCAGCTACGGTTATGCCCACAAACTTTCGCGCCACTTGCATTTGGAATTCAATATAGGTATAGGGTTGCTGCGCACAGACTACCGTCATTACCATGCACGCAACAATTACCAAACCCTGCAATGGCAAGAGAACGGCCGTTATACATGGTTTGGCCCTACCAAAGCCAAAGTCTCGCTCATATGGCTGCTTGCCCGCAAGCAGAAAACACAGGAAGGAGGCATAAAATGAAACACAAATACCCCGCTACCTTTCCATTACTGTGCATCGTATTCCTGCACATCACATTCCTTGCCTGCGAACGCCGCGAACTGACCTACTATGAAGTAGCCGAAATCAGCCTCAGTGCCGACTGGAGTTTATCCGGACTGGACAGTAAAGAAGCGGATTTCGGTGCTACCGCCCTGTTTTATCCGCAAACAGGCGGCGAACCGAAAGTATTCCTTTTGGGCGACCGTTCGGGAGACAAGATACGTTTGCCGGAAGGCATATACCATGTCCTTCTCTTTAATCGTTCCTTCAACGACTTCAGCAACATTACATTCCGTGGAAAAGAGTGTTATGAAACACTGGAAGCCTGTGCCGGCAAAATAATCACACGTCCGGATGAAGGAATACGCACCCTTGTATCCTCTCCCGAAGAACTTGCCGTAGCCACAATGGAAGGATTCGAGGTTACGGAAAAGATGCTGGGCAACTACGGCAGCACTCCATACAAGCAACCCACCGTACATCCGGAGATTACCGCAACCGGCGATGACCCTTGTCATATTCACCTCACACCGCAAAAGATGACCCGTAAGATTATAGCCACATTCCACATAAAGGGGCTGAACAATGTCCGCTCACTCACCTGCCGTTTGAACGGTGTGTCTGAATCCGTATTTCTCGCCACCGGCAAGCCGTCGGCCAATACCGTGATACAGGAATTTGTGCCTTCCACTTACCAATTCACTCCCGAATCACCAGCCGACGGAACGATTAGCGGCACGTTCGAAATATTCGGCCTCCATACCGGAAGCGAACACAGGATATACATCGACGCATTACTTACAGACGGCAAAACCCACTTTACAGAAAGCTACGACAAGGTGGAAGTGACAGAAACGGACGACGGACAAGGAACAACCACACTCCGGATAGAAGTGAACACGGGAAAGATACCGGATGTGGAACCTGAAACCGGTTCAGGTTCGAGCTTTGACGTAGACGTAAACGGATGGGAAAACGATATCAATACCGACATACCTATTATATAAGCCATCATACCATCAATATATACATATATAATCTAAGTAAACAAACAACTATCAATTGAAAAGAAAGATGAAAAGAACCAGCGCAATCACGCAATTGCTGACAGTATTGCTATTAGCAGGCTGCTCGCAGAATGAAGTAACAGATGTAAACCCGGACTCCCATCCGGCAGTAGGATTCGGTGTATACACCGGACTGGCAACCCGTGGCGTGGACATGACCACGGAAAGTATGAAAGACTCTCCCTCGGATGCAGAGAAATACGGTGGCTTCGGCATTATGGGATATTTTACGGGACAGGAGACGTTCGAGAATGTAAAAAACACAGTCACTGCAGGATATATGTACAATCAGGCGGTGGAGTATGACTCGAAAACCAGCGCATGGACATATAGCCCCGTAAAGTACTGGCCCAACCGCGACGGCGACAAGATTTCCTTCTTCGCTTACGCACCTTACGAAAGCAACGGGCAAAGCGGCACCAAAACGGGAATAACTATTTCCGCTGCTACCGAAGCAGGAATTCCTTACATTAATTTCAGCCTCAAAAAAGAGAACGAACTGACTAAAATGGTAGACCTTGTAGTAGCTGATGCACTCGACCAGCAATACACTCAAGCCAATGGCGGAAAAGTAAGTTTCAACTTCAAACACACGCTTTCCCGCATCTCGTTCAAGGCAAAGCTGGGAAGCGGTGACTTTACCGGAATGGACGGCAATAACAGCTTCGTATACATCACGCATATGTGGATTGTGGGCAAAGACCACGGCACGACAGCAGAAAGCGGTAACCTTTCACTGACCAACCTTTCAGCGGCATCCAACCCCGGTTCCAAGTTCTATACAAGCGCCAAATGGTCACAGCTGCACTGGAACTATGAAAACGCTGTCATTCCTGATAAGGACTTCAGCCTCGATAATATCCTGGCGCTGGAGAAAGAAGGAATCATTGAAACCGATGCCACCACCGGGCACGAAGGTAGCGTCAAGGGAATAAAACTGACTGCCGAATCGCAAAAGACGCCCGTCAGCCTGTTTCCGGAAAAACAATACTTATACCTGATTCCAGTCGGAGACAATGACGCTGATGTAACCAAAAACTCCGGTTGTGCCGAAGGAGATATCAAGATAGGGTTCCATTATGACATCGTTACAAAGGACAATACCAGTTCCGGTTCCAGCAAGTACATTGCCAGCCATGCCGAATCCGTAATCTCATTGCCCAAAGGCCATATGAAGCGAAACGAATCCTATCTCTACACGCTGCAAATCAACCTGCACGAAATCAAGATAGAAGAAGCCAAAGTAGAAAACTGGTCTGACATAACGAATGACGTAACAATAGAATAAACCTCACCACACAGGCCGGGCGGAGTTGGATGTCTCTTCCCGGCCACCAAGAACATTGACCAATGAACAAGACCCAAAGTATATCTGGCACAAGACACCTGCCGGTCTTTATCGCATGCCTGTTGCTTACTGCCTGCAATGCAGGCAACGGAACGTCCGAAGTCCTGCAAGCGGAAGAACTCCTCATAGGATTCTCCACTGCGCCGGCAGAGACGCGGCAAACCCGAAACGACGGACTGACCGCAGACAATCTCTCCGCCATAGGCGTATATGCTTACTATACGGGCAGCAGAAACATGCAGAAAACGGACACCCCGAACTTCATGTGCAATCAGAAGGTGACACGCACCGAAGGCAGCTCCACCTGGACGTACTCTCCCTTGAAATACTGGCCCAACAACCCGGCGGACAAATTGAGTTTCTTCGCTTACGGACCATACAACACGGGCAGTTTCAGCGTATCCGGCAGTGCACAAAGCGGACCGCCCGTCATCGAATATACCCCGTCCCGGTCCGAAAGCGCACAGACCGACCTTCTTGCCGCCGTCCCGCTGATGAACCAGACTTCCGCTTCGGACAACAGCCTGGTGAAGTTTCGCTTCCACCATACCCTGACCCGGATTGCCATCTACGTAAAAAGCGACGATAACACGACCGGAAAGCAAATCACGGCATTCTCCATCCGCGGAATGAAAAACGGTATCCTCACCTGCCATATCCCGGAAGACAGTAAAGACAAAGGATTCGGCTGGAGTTATCCCGCCCCCGCCGAAACGGAAACATTCACCGCCACCGCTACCCGTTTCGATATTCCGGATAACACCGCAGCCCCCAAGGAACTGCTCGCAACCTTCTATCTGCTGCCTTACGGAACAGAGAGTGTCTTCAACCTCACCTACACCTACCAAGCCTATAATTCCGATAATACGGACATCACCCAGACTATCGTCCTGAGCAACCAGACACTGCCATCGACCGAAATGTGGACGGAAGGAGCTTCCATAAGTTATACCCTCGGCATCTCCCGGAAGAAAGTCACCGTAACAGCAGGCAGCCTTCCGACATGGAACACAGGAAGTACTGAAACGGTAAGCGAAACGGTTGTGATAAACTAAAAACGAAACGACATGAAACACCTATCTGCCAATATACTGCTTTGCAGCCTTCTCATCTGCAACGGATGTGACAACAGCCACGAACCATACAACAATGGCTACGACAAACGGATGCCTCTTACCGTCCGCGCCACGGCAGCCGGGTTTGCTCCTTTACCGGTATCTCCAGAAACAACCACACGCATCCCACAGGAAGACGGACTCGTCACCCGGTTTACCGCCGGCGATGCCATCGGGTTGTTTGCTATCAAAGATAAAGCGATTGCAGACGGTGCAAATAACATCCGGTTGACATACACCCCCGAAACGGACGAATGGAAAACTGCCAACGGAGACCTTTACTGGTACGAAGGAACAAGCTACATAGCCTATTATCCATACAAAAAAGACATCACTATCGACCCCACTCAAACAGAAGAAATGATTATCGGGGCGCTGGCCGCCGCCATGCCACCCGCTGCCGACCAGTCCGATGCCGGGAAATATGCCGCATCCGACCTGATGATTGCCACCGGCAGCCCGGACACCGGCAACGAAAGTACCGGCCGTAAGACACTCAATCTGTCTTTCGCCCATCAGTTCACCCTGCTGATACTGGAACCGCAGATACACGTCACCTGTGTAGAACCCGCCGATGCCGGCTTCACCTACCGCAACCAGTCCACCACCTGGGCTCCGGACACAAAAGCGCGGCAGGTAACCATGAACGGCGTAAAAGCCTGCAAAATGGATAACGGGACTTTCCGTGCCATCATCGCCCCCCAAGAAAAAGGACAGATACAATGCAGCTATTCCACAGACAATGTAATACTCAATGAGGAGAAAACAGTCACTGCCACCGGCAGTACAACAGCTTTTAATGCAGGCGAATGCCACACACTCAAAATAAACAGCCTGATTCCAGGTCCGGGCAGCCTTATCCGCCCGCTTGCCCCCGGCGATTTCGTTTTTCAAGGAACGGATGGCATCGAAGTATATCCCGGAGACGGCCTGCTGACAGACGGAAAAATTCCGGAGTACCAACAAGCCATCGGAATGGTGATTACCTGTACAGCCGACAAACTGACAGACCCTAAATGCAATGAAAACAACTGGAACCATGCCTACGTAATGGCACTCGACAGCATTGGAACAGGCAGGTGGGGAGATGACAACGTTGATGAAGCCATAGATAACTTCAACACAGAGGTCCGGGTAGACCTGAACATGAACGGTTATTCCGAAACGGAAACAATGCTGGAGCATCATGCCGACAAAGAGAACTTCACAACTGTCTACACAGCTCTCTCCATCCTCGTAAAATATCGCCAAAAGGACAATATCCCCAACAACTCACGCAGCCCATGGTTCATTCCAAGCATCGGACAATGGTGTGACATGCTGAAAAATATATGTGGAAAAGACCCGATGACATTTAGCCGTACAAGTATCGCTTTCGAAGAGTTCTACAAATACGGAACCGAAACGCTGGACAAGCTGAACGCACAATTGGGCAAAGCAGGCAGGTCGGCAAGAAAGTTGTCGGCTGATAAAAGACGTATATACCAGACCAGCACCGAATTCAACCGACAGTTCAGCTGGATTATCATCTGGGGATTTCTCGATGATTGGGACAGAATCGGCATCAAAGGGTATAATAAAAGTGCCGGCTACCTAATTTATCCCTTCTTTGCATTCTGACTAAAACAAAGCGTTGGAGCATTAGATAAAACACGTTTTTTCTCATCACTCGTCACTTTCGCTTTCTATCCCTTTGTTTATGGGGCATTGAGCGGTGACGACCATTGTTATGACAAGAGGTTTTGTCAAAATATACTTGATAATTTCCTTTTAAACATGGAATTACACGGATAGATACGGATTTATTTTATCCTTTTTCCGTGAAATCCGTGTAATTCCGTGCCTAAAAAGAAAAAAAACCGGAGAAATGCGCTCTTTATCCGCCTGCTTTTTCATACTTTATCCATTGATTAATATCGAAAAGCCATCGATAAAACTACGGAATGCTTATAGGAAAACCCCGTTTTGCAGTTGCGGGCCGCACGGGGGGCAATTGCGGGCTCTGCGGTTTCCATATGCGGGCTGTACAGCCCGCAGTTACGGGACGAAGAAAACAATACTCCATAACCGGGTTTTACCTACGGTATCTCTGCTTTATATCGCGGAGATACCGTAGAAAAACACCGGCAAACCGGATGCTCCGGACCGGAGTTCGGAACGGTTGCCCAAGCACTTTTACTTATATTCGTCCCAAGCCCTGATAGCCAAATCGTCTGGTGTCATGGTGCAGAAGGCATTGATAAACGCACTTGCCAGACGTGCATTCGTTATCAGCGGAATATTGAGGTCAATAGCGGCGCGGCGTATTCTGTAACCGTTGTCCAACTCGCCCGCAGTGAGGTTCTTCGGAATGTTCACCACCATATCTATCTCTTTTCTGTGCAGCATTTCGAGCGCCTGCGGGTGCATGTCGGGCTCGCTCGGCCAGTAGACACGGGTATTCTCCACCCCGTTCTCGGTAAGGAACTTGCTCGAACCGCCGGTAGCAAACAGTTTATACCCTTTCTTTTGAAGCATGCGGGCTGCGGAAAGCATGTCTACCTTCTGCTTCGGCGTACCGGTGGAGAGCAGGATATTCTTCTGCGGAATACGGTAACCCACCGAAAGCATCGCTTTGAGAATAGCGCAGGAAGTATCGCTGCCTATACACCCCACCTCGCCCGTAGACGCCATATCCACGCCCAATACGGGGTCTGCCTTTTGCAGGCGGTTGAAGGAGAACTGAGAGGCCTTGATTCCTACATAATCGAGGTCGAACAGGTTCTTGTCCGGCTTCTGCACGGGGATACCGAGCATCACTTTCGTAGCCAGTTCGATAAAGTTTATCTTGAGCACCTTGCTTACAAAGGGGAATGAACGCGACGCACGCAGATTACATTCGATTACCTTGATGTCGTTGTCCTTGGCGAGATACTGGATATTGAACGGGCCAGAGATATTCAGCTCGCGGGCTATCTCACGGCTGATGCGCTTGATGCGGCGCACCGTCTCCACATACAGTTTCTGCGGCGGGAACTGGATAGTGGCATCGCCGGAGTGCACACCTGCAAACTCAATGTGTTCGCTGATGGCGTAGGCAACGATTTCCCCGTTCTGCGCCACGGCATCCATTTCCACTTCCTTGGCATGCTCTATGAACTGGCTCACCACCACCGGATGTTTCTTCGAGACGTTTGCCGCCAGTTGCAGGAAGCGTTCCAGCTCTTCCCGGTTGGAGCAGACGTTCATTGCCGCGCCCGAAAGCACGTAGCTGGGACGAACCAGCACCGGGAAGCCTACCTTATCGACAAAGGCATTGATGTCTTCCAGCGAGGTAAGCGCACGCCATTCGGGCTGGTCTACGCCGATACGGTCCAGCATGGCGGAGAACTTGTCGCGGTCTTCGGCGTTGTCGATGCTCCTGGCGCTCGTACCGAGAATGGGCACGCGCTGCGCATCGAGACGCAAGGCGAGGTTGTTGGGTATCTGGCCGCCGGTGGATACGATGACGCCGTGCGGATTCTCCAGTTCGAGGATATCCATGACGCGCTCGAAGGTAAGCTCATCGAAATAAAGGCGGTCGCACATGTCATAATCCGTAGACACGGTTTCGGGGTTGTAGTTGATCATGACGCTGCGGTAGCCTTCCTTGCGGATGGTGTTCAACGCCTGCACGCCGCACCAGTCGAACTCCACCGAGGAACCGATGCGGTATGCACCCGAACCGAGTACGACGATGGATTTACGGTCGCCCAGGTAATGCACATCGTGAGCGATGCCGCTGTACGTCAGGTACAGATAGTTGGTACGGGCGGGATATTCGGCGGCAAGGGTGTCTATTTGTTTCACTACGGGCAGAATACCTGCACGCTTGCGCAGGGCACGTATGGCAAGGATGGCGTCCTCACCGTCCATATACCGTTCCAGGCCGAAAGCGCGGGCTATCTGGAAATCGGAGAAACCCTGTATCTTGGCCCTGTGCAACAATTCCCGCGCGGCTTTGTCATTCAGGAGGGAGTGTAGCATCCTTTCACCTTGTGCGGCTTTCGACGTACCTTCACCCTGTGCAGCTTCCGGTTCGACCTGCACCTTTTCCTGATATTCGTGCAGCGCCCTGCTGGTGTCCATTATATTCATCAGCTTTTCAAGAAACCAGCGGTCTATTTTTGTCAGCGCGTGCACCTGGTCTACGGTATATCCGGCACGGAAGGCCTTGGAGATAACGAAGATACGCTTGTCGGTAGGCTCGCGCAGCGCCTTGTCTATGTCGGGGATAACAAGCTCCCTGTTCTCCACGAAGCCGTGCATCCCCTGTCCTATCATGCGCAACCCCTTCTGAATGGCTTCCTCAAAAGTACGTCCGATAGCCATGACCTCGCCCACGGACTTCATGCTCGAACCCAGTTCCTTATCTACGCCATGAAACTTGCCCAAATCCCAACGGGGAATCTTGCAGACCACATAGTCCAGTGCCGGCTCGAAGAATGCGCCGGTGGTCTTGGTTACGGAGTTCTTCAATTCGAACAGGCCGTAGCCCAGTCCTAATTTGGCGGCAACGAATGCCAGCGGATAACCCGTTGCCTTAGAGGCAAGTGCGGACGAACGGCTCAAGCGGGCGTTTACCTCGATAACGCGGTAGTCCTCGCTTTCGGGGTCGTAGGCATACTGCACGTTGCACTCGCCCACAATACCGATGTGACGGATGATTCGGATGGCAAGTTCACGCAGTTTGTGATAGTCCGTATTACTTAATGTCTGCGACGGAGCAATGACAATGGACTCCCCTGTGTGAATGCCTAGCGGATCGAAGTTCTCCATATTGCAGACGGTGATGCAATTGTCGAAGCGGTCGCGTACAACCTCATACTCCACTTCTTTCCAGCCGCGCAATGACTTCTCCACCAATACTTGCGGAGAGAAAGAGAAAGCCTTTTCTACCAGAACATTCAGCTCTTCTTCGTTGTCGCAAAAGCCCGATCCCAGTCCGCCCAATGCATAGGCCGCACGTACAATGACCGGATAGCCCAACTCCGCAGCGGCACGACATTTTCCACCGCCTCGCTTTTAATGGTCTGCACATTGATTTCATTCAGCTTCTGCACGAATATCTCACGATCCTCCGTATCTATGATGGCCTGTACGGGAGTGCCGAGCACCCTCACGCCGTACTTTTCAAAGATGCCTTCCTTGTAAAGCTCCACGCCACAGTTCAATGCCGTTTGTGCGCCAAAAGCAAGCATAATGCCGTCCGGGCGTTCTTTCTCAATGACTTTCTCCACAAAGTAAGGGGTTACGGGCAGAAAATATATCTGGTCGGCAACGCCTTCCGAAGTCTGTACCGTAGCTATGTTCGGGTTGATAAGGACGGTATGGATACCTTCTTCTTTCAACGCCTTGAGGGCCTGCGAACCG
>OHFW01001005.1_pt1 | contig 11910 bp, 10 predicted proteins | sample 1567601 | NCBI WGS metagenome assembly OHFW01 (sample SAMEA3879594, study PRJEB24766) | human gut metagenome | biome: human-associated habitat; feature: feces | place: USA | collected 1985/1987 | reverse complement strand
CTCTTTGACTGTTAAATCGACTAACATGGGATTAAGTATTAAATATAAAGTATAAAGTATTAGTTTTCTGTTTCAAAGCACCGGATAAAGCACACCTTCCTTCACCGTGGTGTGTACACAGTTCATCCCCACGTAATAGGGCAGGAAATGGTAATTGTCCGTGTTCAGCACCACAAAGTCTCCTTTCTTTCCCACCTCGATACTGCCGATGCTGTCGGCCCGGTTCAAGGCGGCTGCTCCGTTCAGCGTGAGGGCGGTTATGGCTTCTTCGATACTCATCTTCATATAGATACATGCCAGCGCAAAGGTCAGCGGGATAGAACCGGAGAAACAACTGCCGGGGTTGAGGTCGGTGGCCAATGCTACGGCACAGCCCGCATCAATCATCTCGCGCCCGCGGGCATACGGCTCTTTCAGGGCAAAGGCGGTAAGAGGGAGCAATGTGGCAACCACGCCTTTATCCGCCATGGCACGGATGTCGGCATCGGAAGCATGCAGCAAGTGGTCGGCGGAGACGGCGGAGAGTTCCGCAGCCAGCCCCGCACCGCCCAGCGTGGAGTTTCAGTGCCAGTCCCATTTCACGGGCGGCGGTCAGCAAGCGGCGGGACTGTCCGATAGAGAACACGCCTCGCTCGCAAAAGACATCGCAAAACTCTGCCAACCGGTTTTGAACAACGGCGGGCATGACTTCACGGATAATGAAATCCACGTAATCGTCCGTGCGTCCATTGTATTCCTGAGGCACTGCATGCGCGCCCAGAAACGTAGGAACGATGTCCACACGCTTGTGCTCGTCATTGTTCAGACTGCGCATCACACGGAGTTGCAACAACTCGGTTTCCTTGTCCAGGCCGTAGCCGCTCTTGCCCTCGACGGTGGTAACTCCCATAGTGCTCATTTGCTTCAAGAAGCCCTCTGCCTTGGCGCGCAGTTGGATAAAGTTGCACTCACGCGTAGCTTTCACCGTACTGACAATGCCGCCGCCACGCTCCATAATGGACATATAACTCTCGCCTTTCAACCGCCAGGAGAATTCCTCGGCACGTTCCCCGCCAAACACGAAGTGCGTATGCGAATCGACAAAGCCGGGCAAAAGGCACTTGCCGCGGGCGTTGTAATGCCAGTAGCGCTGATAATAGCCGTCGCGCTCCTCGCCACGGTTAGGGCCTACGTAAGTGATGACGCCTCCGGTAACTTCCACCGTAGCGTCATCGATGATGCAAAGTTCTTCCATTTCCCTGCCGCGGCGGGCGGAAAAGCCGACGGGAGTTACGACACGGGCATTGAAGATTATCAGATTTTCTGTCATAGCTGTTTCTGTTTCATTTTCTTCCGGTTACTCGCGCAGTCTGCGTATTCCTGCACTCATTCCATTATCCGGGCTTCCAGCACCTGCTGCATCGAGAAGTTCTCCAGTCCGAGGTAATAGGAAGCCGTATCAATCAACGCTTCCATAGGTACGAGACCTATAATCTCACTGCCCACGATGCTGACACCGTAGCGGCGCGCTTCGATGCGTACCAGTTCGAAGGCACGGTAAAGCGCCGTGCGGGTATAGTCGGTCATGTTGATGGATACCTGGGTAATCCCCCGGTCTTTCAGTTCCACGCCCATAGCCTTGCAGTAGCGCAGCCCGCCGCCGATGAAACGTATCTTTTTAGCAATGTCGTGCGCAATCTCCAGACTCGGCGTATTGAGGTTGATGTTATAGGCTACCAACGGCATGCGTGCTCCCACTGCCACCGTACCTGCGGTAGGATGACGTTCGGCGGGACCGAAATCGGGTTGCCATTCGGGAAGCTTTATCTTCTCCGCCATGCCTTCGAACTCTCCTTTACGGACAGCCGCAAGGTTCTCGCGGTGAGGTGCCGAAGCGGATTTCTCGTAGAGGAATACAGGCAGGTTATAACGTTTTGCCACTTCCGCACCCACTTCCTTAGAGAGCGCAATGGCCTCTTCCATGGTCACATTCTTGATTGGAATAAAAGGAACAACGTCCACAGCGCCCATACGGGGATGCTGCCCCTGGTGTTTGTTCAGGTCGATGAGCTGTACGGCCACGCCGATGGCTTCGAGCACGGCATCGCGGAGCGGTTCGGGCTCGCCCACTACGGTAACCACCAGCCGGTTGTGGTCTTCATCGTTACTGTAATCCAGCAACTTCACACCTTGTTTGCCACGGAAAGGGGCTACAATACGGTCTATTTTCTGCAAGTCACGTCCCTCGCTGAAATTGGGGACACATTCTACGATTCGGTTCATAACGGTTATGTTTTTGGAGCTTACTACAGAGGAGACAGTATTTTTCTTTGATATTATCTCCGGACAGACCTATTATTTTTTCAGACAGAAGAACAAAAGGATATAAACTATGCAGGCGGATACCTGCCGGACATCACAGTTGAGTTTATCCTCTTAACCTTATATCTTTTTGCGCATTTGTTCTTTGGTTCTCTTATATTCTGAATATCCTTTCTGTTCTTTGGTTCGTCTGTCTGAAAAAAGAATACTCTTATGTCCTTATCTCCTCTATAAATAAGCCGGTTACTATTATTTTATATATTTATCAATCAGTTCTTCATCCGCCACGTAAGGCATCGTGATGTGATAGCCTTCCGCATGGGTGCGGTTAAACTCTTCGCTGGTTTCCATGGCATGTGCATTTCGTGCCCACGAACGGCGTGCCACACCGCCCATCACATCCCAAAGCATGGCAGAGCGCAAGATTTCGTCCACCCGTTCGGAACCGTCGCACACCATGCCGAAGCCGCCGTTAACGGCCTTGCCGATACCTACTCCGCCACCGTTGTGCAACGCCACAAGGCTCATGCCCCGCGCACAGTTGCCGGCAAAGCATTGCACCGCCATGTCCGCCATTACGTTGCTGCCGTCCTTGATGTTGGATGTCTCGCGGAAAGGGGAATCCGTACCGCTGACATCGTGGTGGTCGCGTCCCAGCATAATCGGGCCTACCTCGCCCCGGCGCACCATCTCGTTGAAGCGGAGTGCAATCTTCATGCGTCCCTCGGCATCCTGATAAAGGATGCGCGCCTGCGTGCCTACCACCAAGTTGTTCTTCTCGGCATCGCGTATCCAGTTATAATTATCCAAATCCTGTCCGCGACGGGTAGGGTCGATGCACTCCATGGCGGCACGGTCGGTCTTTACCAGGTCCTCGTGTTTGCCGCTAAGACATACCCAACGGAAAGGCCCGTAGCCGTAATCGAAGAGTTCCGGCCCCATAATGTCTTCCACGTAGCTGGGGAAGATGAAACCGTTCTTGTCGCTGCCGTTACGCGCTATTTCGGGAACGCCGGCATCATAAACGGCTTTCATGAAAGAGTTGCCGTAATCGAAGAAGTACGTGCCCCGGCCGACAAGCTCTTTTATGGCAAGGAAGTGGCGCTTCAACGTGGCATCCACCTTACGGCGGAATTCGGCAGGATTCTCATGCAGCATCCGGGTACGCTCCTCGAAGGTCAGTCCCACGGGGCAGTAGCCGCCGTCGTATGCCGCATGGCAGGATGTCTGGTCGGAAAGCAGGTCTATATGTATCTGTTCCTTTACGGCATATTCCAAAAGGTCCACCACATTGCCGTGATAGGCGATGGAAATCGGAGTGTGACTGTCCATGGCCTCTTTGGCCAGCGCAAAGGCTTGCGGCAGCGAATCCGTTACGTGTCCCACCCAGCCTTGACGGTGGCGGGTTTCGATACGCGAGGCATCCACTTCGGCTATGACAGCCGCCGCACCGGACATCTCGGCAGCTTTGGGCTGGGCGCCGCTCATACCGCCCAGGCCGGAAGAGACGAAAAGCCGTCCGCGCAGGTCACCGTCCTGAGGGATGCCGAGCTTCAGCCGTCCGGCATTCAAAAGGGTGTTGAAAGTGCCGTGCACAATGCCCTGCGGCCCGATATACATCCACCCGCCGGCAGTCATCTGACCGTAATTGGCTACACCCATCTGCATGGCTGTATGCCAGTCCTGCTGATTATCATACAGCCCTACCATCATCGCATTCGTAATAATGACGCGCGGCGCTTCGGGTTTCGACTTGAAGAGTCCCAGCGGATGCCCGCTTTCGATAACGAGCGTCTGGTCATCGGTAAGGACTTCGAGGTATTGTTTTATCAGGCGATACTGCATCCAATTCTGGCACACCTGCCCCGTCTCGCCGTAAGTGACAAGTTCGTAAGGGTAAAGGGCTATGTCGAAACAAAGATTATTATCTATCATCACCTGAAAGGCCTTGCCCTCGATGCAGCGTCCTTTGTATTCGTCGATGGGCTTTGCCTTGAGGTCGCCTTGCGGACGGTAGCGGTAGCCGTAAATGCGTCCGCGCGTACGGAGTTCTTCCATAAACTCCGGAGCGAGTGTTTCGTGCAGTTCTTTAGGGATGTAGCGCAGGGCATTCTTCAATGCCGTAGCGGTTTGTGCCGCGTCAAGAGTGTAGCCGCGGTCGGGTGCCCGCCGGATACCTTCTACGAAGGTGGGATAAGGGGGCAGTGTTTTGCTTAAAGTTATCTCCATAGTATATAAGGTGAATAGTTACAAATTGTCAGAATACACTGGCTTGTATCTGCCGCAATATAAAAATAATTCCCGATATTCGCAATAGAATACCGGGAATTTTATCATTTAGTAAAGTTGGAATAGTGTACAGCTTATTCTTGATCACGGATTTTCATTTTAGCAATATCATCGCGATAATCCGGTATAGACCTGCACAGGATTAGTCTTTCAGCTTATTTTTCAGGCAAAGGCAGAATACGTCCCTTGAAACTGTAATTTCCTGCCATGTAAACCTTGTTCGCCTGCACGGAACATTGGTTGGAATCGTGATAAAGCGTCATTACCCACTCGAATACCCGATAATGCTGACTCCCCTGCACCCGCAAACTGATGTTGACATCTCCGTTATGCCGCACTTCCGGTTCGCCTATCTGCAAATCGGCCTCACCACCATTCAACGGAGAGATGCCGGAGAATAGTTTCGAACCGTCGACTTCACGCGTAAGGTAGGCCCGCAGTTTGTCCCCCTTTATTACAAAATAGCTACCTGAGACCTGCTGCGTACGAAGTTTTTCGGGGCGGTCGGAAGGGATATAAATCTCTTCCAATACAATCTTGCAGTTGCCGGATGTCAATGCCTGCAAGGCAACATGATGAGCCGTTTGTCCTTCTACGGTATCGACAGTTCTGCAACCGGAGAACACTACGGCAAAAGCCAAATACAAAAAAAGCGCAACCAAGAATCGTCCTTTCATACTATTTTAATTTTAGTTAAAGTCAGAAAAGTTACTTCTCCATTAACTTATACTGTTGTTTTACATAAGCCACAAATTCATCAGTAAAGACATATTCATCACCTGCCTTTCGCGCAGCCTTGTTATAGGTTTCCACAAACATCACCGGTTCCACAGAATTGTCGGCAATCGCCTGCAATCCGAGTTGGTGCTTGATGAGCGTCGCCATATAAAAGCCATTCGGATGTCCGCCGTTAACCGGCAACTTGGCAACCTGCCCATAGACATCGGCGTCCACTGTTCCTTTCGAGTAACCCACCGTCAAAGAATCTATCTTTTGCAGTAGCTTCGGCGTATTGTAGTAGTTTTCGTTCATCTGTTTCAGCACATCTTCACCGAAAAACCCGGCGTCTTTCATAGAATAAGGCCCCTCGAACTTGTTCAGAATATCAGCGCAACCCTCCGACTGCATCATGCTCAACGCGACCGCAACAGGACTTCCACTGTCTTTGTATTTCTCTCGAAGATAGCCCCAACGATAGCTGTGATGCAGTTCGTGGCCTATCAGATTGACCAGGGATTCTTCATCCTGACTATAAACACAGTTCAAATCCATAAATACATTGCCGCTGAGCGACCAGGCTTCGGGGGTAAACAAGAGAATGTAGAATTTACTGTGATCGGGATGTCGCATCGCAAAACTATCCGATAAGTATTTCAAGGCTTGCTTGTTGCCACGGACAAAAGCGCCGGAGAGGGCAGAACCTGCCAAATAGTCATCGAGCCTATCAAGGTCATCGCCAAACCGGCTGAGATTTTGAATACAAAAATAACGTACGATATCTTCATTGTTCTTCATCGTCTGAAGGGGAACGGACAAGATACTATCCTTAACAGCCTTTAAATTCCGGTCGAAAACAATTTCATAAGAAGCCTTGAAAGTTTTTTTCAGCGATTTCCCCACAGGGCGGTCAAAAAACTGCTTATATCCATCGGTGGCAAACAATATTTCCCACTCCTGTTGTGAAGGCAGATGACCGTTTCTCGCTTTCTTGGTCAGTTCGATAAGGGCTTGGGCTGATTCGATGGAACAAGTCGGTTCAGACTTGAGTTGTCTCAGATACTTTCCGATGACCTCTGCCGACTCGCTCGTTTCTTTTTCAAAAGCCTCTTTCAGCTCAGGATAATCCGCCAGCAGTTCCAGCATCTTCTCCCTGCCCACAAACTCCGAGCGTCCCGTTTCCGGATTCAACTCATAATACACGCGCGCAAAAACCAGCCCCGAAGCATTGATAGCATCTCCCACTTCACCGCCCAGCTTAGTTGCATCGGGCGGAGTTGCCGTACTTGCGGCAGCCTGCCCCACAGGTTGCGCACAGAAATAAATCCTGCCTTTCACCCACATGGCAGGTGCATACCAGCCGCCAAAGCGGTAGCGTTTATAACGCATTTTCTTACAATTTACATATAGCGACGTATCCATCCGCACCGCATAACAGCGAGACTTCAAATATCTGCAAAGACCGGAATTGTCCTTCGCTTCTATACGGTAATCCGCTCCCCCCATCAGATAAATCTGATTCTTGGAACGCTTCTCCACTTTCAGTATGGTGACCGTATCTCCACGCCCTTCCACCAACTCTTTCAAATTGGAATACATTATCTGCTGTGCCGAACATGGCAAGACCAATAATGCCAATAGCCCTAACACCCAACCTCTTTTCATATCGCTATCCTTTCTTTTTGAAACTTTGCATACTCAGGCGAAAGGTACATTTTTTATTGATATTCAGCAAATATAGAAGAGAAAAAACATCATATTCCCCGCAAAATCATTTGCATATACCTATCATCGGCCTTGCATGCCGCCATCGCCGCGAACGGAAACCTATGGTACGGAAGCCCGAAGCCACCTTGCCGCAACAAGCAAGATACGCTGCTGATTACAAGCAAGATGCAAGTACCAACAATGTACCTCCTGCTGGTACACGCCGTACCAACCGTTGGTAGCTCCCGTACCAAGCAGCGGTAGCTCTCCTACCCAACCGTGGTAGGCCTCGTACCAACCCGCGGTACTTCGAATACCGCCAGCCGGTATTTCGCATATCCTTAGGGGAAAAAACATATATTTCGTTATCTTTGTCGTTCTCTAAAGCATGGAAACAAAATGGAAAGCATTGAAAATATAAAATCGGTCTACCAGCGTATTGAGGATGAAGCCCGATGCGAATTGAATAAAGTACAGCAACAGATTTATCGCATCAGCACACTGCGGCTGCTGCTGTTCGTGGCAGGAATTGCGGGGATTATCTATTTCCGGACGGAAAGTTGGGCAGTGCTGACGGGCATTGCACTTGTCACCCTGCTGCCGTTCATTCTCCTGATAAAATACCACAACCGCCTGTTTCACCGCAAAGATTATCTGGAAAAGAAGGCAGAGGTCAACCGGCAGGAGCTGGCTGCGCTGGACTATGACACATCCTGCTTCGACGGCGGCGAGGAATTTGCAGACCCTGCACATCTGTATGCTTACGACCTGGACGTATTCGGCACGCATTCGCTGTTCCAATATATCAACCGTACCTGTACCGAACCAGGGAGACGCCTGCTGGCCGACTGGCTGGGGCAGCATCTTACAAAAAAGGAGGATATACTGGAGCGCCAGGCCGCCGTACGCGAACTTGCTCCCGAACTGAAATTCCGCCAGCGGTTCCGTATCCTCGGCCTGCTGCATAAAGGCAAGGCAGCCGATGAAACCGAGTTGAAAGCATGGGCGGCAAGTCCCGGGATATTTCGCAAGAGCAGACTCTTGCGTGTGCTGCCGGCAACCGTTACGGGTATCAACGGTGTATGTTTGCTTTTGGTCGTTGCCGGTTACCTGCCGGCAAGTATGTGGGGAGTAATCTGGACCCTCTTTGTCGTTGCCGGGTTTGCCTTTACCGGAAAGATTACCAAGATACAAGCCGTGTACGGCAAGAAACTGCAGATTCTCGGAACGTATGCCGGGCTGCTCAGGCTTATGGAAACTCGCCCCATGCAATGCCGCCTGCTGAAAAGCATCAAAGAGGAAATCGGCGGCGAACAGCGGAAAGCATCCCTCTCCATCAGCCGTTTGAGCAAGCTGATGAACGAGTTGGACCAACGCAACAATATGTTCATGTACGTCATCCTCAACGGACTGTTCTTCTGGGAACTGCGGCAGATTATGCGTATCGAGGCATGGAAAGAGCAATATGCCGGCGAACTGCCTCAGTGGCTCGACGCCCTCGGGCAGATGGATGCTCTTAACTCACTGGCAACCTTTGCCTATAATCATCCCGCATATGCTTATCCTACTCTGCTCGACAAGGCTGATATGGCTGCCGCCAAAGCCGGCATCTCTTCCGATGCAAGGAAAGCCGATGCGGCAAATACCGGCAGCAATGCCCGTTTCATACTCCGTGCAAAGGCCTTGGGACATCCCCTGATGCATCGCGACCGTTGTGTGCGCAACGACATCGACATGGAGAAACGCCCTTTCTTCATCATCATCACCGGCGCCAACATGGCAGGAAAAAGCACGTACCTGCGTACGATAGGCGTCAATTATCTGCTTGCCTGCACCGGCATGCCCGTCTGTGCGGAGGAAATGGAAGTGTATCCCGCGCGCCTTGTCACCAGTCTGCGCACCAGCGACTCCCTGACCGACAACGAATCTTACTTCTTTGCCGAACTCAAGCGCCTGAAACTCATCATCGACAAACTGCAAGCGGGCGAAGAGCTGTTTATCATTCTGGACGAAATACTCAAAGGAACAAACTCGATGGATAAGCAGAAGGGTTCATTCGCACTTATCAAGCAGTTCATGGCTTTAGAGGCAGACGGCATCATCGCCACCCACGACCTGCTGCTGGGTACGCTCATCGACCTTTTCCCGGAGAATATCCGCAACTTCCGCTTCGAGGCGGATATCACCGACAATGAGCTGACCTTCTCCTACCGTCTCCGTCCGGGCGTGGCGCAGAACATGAACGCCTGCTTCCTGATGAAAAAAATGGGGATTGCCGTCACCGACTAATCCCCGTTTTATACCGATAAGCTAAAGCGCTCGCTTTTATCTGCACAAACTTACACTGCCTTGCACTTAGACAGGAAAGCCGAGACCGCCGCTGCCTCGCTACCCGTGAAGTAACGTACGGAAGTCACCGGAGTATAGGTGTAAGGCACAAACTGAAACAGTTGCAATGCGGCAAATTTATTGTCCTGCGAAATCATAATGTCCATACGTACATTACCGCTCGATTCGCTCTTTATACCTGCCTCGCAGTCCGGATTGCCGCGCTCAATCATTTCGGTCAGCTCACCTATATGCTTCAAATCGAAAAACATGCTGCGCTCCTTCGTCACGCTTCCCGTAGGCAGGTACACCATTTCCTTCGACTTCCAGAACAAACGGAATACCCCCAGCAGAATCAATGCCGTGCCCACTACCATCAGCGCCATGCTTATGGTGGAAGATTTATCGTGCATTTCAAAAATAGAAACAAAGATAAGAAGACCCGCCACCATCATCGCCAATGAGATGAGCAGTCCGGAAACACTTGTACGTTTTGCAATATCGGGATGTGAAGACGCAAAAAGAGTTGCGTCGATAGTTTTAGTTGCCATATTATAAACAGTTTTATAAATTAATGAATTATTGTAATAGAGAATAAGGGAGTACAATCTCTTCTCTATACGGACATTTATCCGATGCCCATACACAGAAAAAAGACCTGAATACAATAAGACATTAAATCAGAATCCGCCTCAGTGTGAAAATATAGTATTCACACACAGGCTTGCAACCATAGTAAGCGGTGGAATCATAAAGCTTCTCTTTATGCAAAGACAGAACCGCTTCGCGCCGGGCAAGCTTATCCACCCAGTCCTTTAGTGAAAAGATGTATTCGGCGGTATAGGAACGCTGAATACGAGACATGGCAAGCGAGTGCAGATGACCGCTGTTACTCGCCAGCTCCGCTACCGGCAGATAGGGCAACTGAGGTGAAGTAAAGCATGTGCCATCCTGAGAATGAGCGGCAGTCACCGCCTGAATATCCGTAGAATCTTCTGTAATCACCCCGCCATCGGAAGTAAATACAGTGCCCGACGTCTGCCACAAGGCCAACGCAAGCACCAGGAGTCCTATGATTTTCAAATATCTGCCCATAACTGTGTGCAAATATAACGGTTTATTTCACAGGTTTGTTTTATACACACATCTTTTAAGGTTTGTTCATGTAAAAAGAGGATTGTCAAAATACGTCTGATTGAATCTCTAAAAAATCTTGCTTCGTCATAAATAGAAAGGTTATAGCTGTTGTAATATTGCAGTGGCAAAATTACAACACAACCATAACCTTTGAAGTAGGTACTTCTGTTAGTGCTTACCGTAAAAATGATAAAAGCGTAAACAAAAAAGCCGCCCCAATCGCTGGGACGGCTTTCTATATATAAAAAGAATAGTTGAATTATTCTGCTTTTGCTTCTTCAGCAGCAGGAGCTTCGGCAACCGGTGCAGTTTCAGCAGCGGGAGCAGCTTCGGCAGCAGCGCTCTTCTTTGAACGACGGGTACGGGTAGCTTTCTTAGCCACTTTTTCCTTAGCCATGTTTTCGTTGTAGTCAACGAGTTCAATGAAGCACATTTCTGCGTTGTCACCCAAACGGTTACCAGTCTTGATGATACGAGTGTAACCACCCGGACGGTCAGCAATCTTCACAGAGATTTCCTTGAACAGTTCAGTTACAGCATACTTGTCTTGCAAATTGCTAAATACAACACGACGAGAGTTTGTCGTATCGTCCTTGGCTTTTGTAATCAAAGGCTCAACGAACTTCTTCAGAGCTTTAGCCTTTGCAACGGTCGTAGTGATTCTTTTGTGCTTTATCAAAGAACACGCCATATTAGCCAACATAGCGTTTCTATGAGAGGCAGTACGACCCAAATGGTTGAATTTCTTATTATGTCTCATTTTTTATTCTTTATCTAATTTATATTTAGAAATATCAGTTCCAAACGACAGATTCAGACTTTCCAGCAAATCATCAAGCTCGGTAAGCGATTTCTTTCCGAAGTTTCTGAATTTCAGCAAATCCGTCTTGTTGAATTGTACCAAGTCACCAAGAGTCTCTACATCTGCAGCCTTCAGACAGTTGAGGGCACGTACAGAGAGATCCATATCAACGAGCTTGGTCTTCAGCAACTGACGCATGTGCAATACTTCTTCATCAAACTCTTCATTGCCGTCAACATCATTTGTTTCCAGCGTGATCTTCTCGTCAGAGAAAAGCATGAAGTGATAAATCAGAATCTTTGCAGCTTCTTTCAGGGCTTCTTTCGGATGAATGGAACCGTCGGTAGTAATCTCAAGTACCAGTTTCTCGTAGTCGGTCTTCTGCTCTACACGGAAGTTCTCTACCTGATACTTCACATTACGTATCGGAGTATAAATAGAATCGATAGGAATTACGTTCACATCGGTGCAATATTCGCGGTTTTCGTCAGCAGGAACATAACCACGACCTTTGTTGATCGTAATATCTATCTGCATAGTCGACTTTGAATCTAAATGACAAATAACTAATTCAGGATTTAACACTTCAAATCCAGTCAAATACTTACCTATGTCACCTGCTTTAAATT
>OHFW01000976.1_pt1 | contig 12207 bp, 18 predicted proteins | sample 1567601 | NCBI WGS metagenome assembly OHFW01 (sample SAMEA3879594, study PRJEB24766) | human gut metagenome | biome: human-associated habitat; feature: feces | place: USA | collected 1985/1987 | reverse complement strand
TATAGTATATTTATTTAATTATATTAATTTAATTAATATATACCCACTACAGCTTAACGGTTCCACGCTACGAAGTGACAAAAAGCCAATAATCAAGGGTATATAAACAAAAAGCGGGCTTGTACCTACGCCCACTTTTCGCCCTTGACTATTAGCTTTTTATCGTGTGTGTTCTCTGTTCGCAGACAACCACCACAGAATGCAAGTTGCCCCTACATTTCACAGTAGCGCCAAAACAAAACGCTCCTACGGGTGCAAGACATTGGCGTCAATTTAAGCTATTGACCCGATAACCGCGTTTAGGCGCTAGTTTGCCGTGTGCGTAATTAACACAATAACCATACGCTAAACTATGGCGCACCGACGAAAGTTATAGTATAATATTGCATTATACACACAAAGGAGAACCATACCATGGATATATTTGAACTTGTTGACACTATCGAAAGCATATTTACAAGCCCTATAACAATGACTATATTTATAGTTTATTGTATAATTTCCTTTTTGTCGCCTTTTTTAGTCTTAATATCACACTTTAGAATTAAATCCCTTAAGCGCAAAATTGACATTCAAAACAATGCTTTAAACAACAATATACTTGCGCTTAATGTCACATTAAACAAGCAGATACATGATATAAACGACATAATTGAAGAAACACTCAAACAACAGAATTAGTCTTTTTTCTTGTTGTTTTCTTTACTGGTTTACTCACAGCTACAGCAGGACTTTGCAGTTCTGCTATAGCTTGACTAACCACTCCACCATTGCTTGCCACTTCTGCTTGTCCTTTCTTGAACATCTGCTCATAAAATGCCAATTGATATGCTTGACTAGGATTGATAAGACCATGAAAGCACATCTCAGCCATAGAAACGCCGTTATCCATTAACTTCATCATTCTATCACGCTTGAATAAATCAGAATGCAACGCTTCACTGTATATGTGCCTAAGATAATCAACATCATTTGTAACAACATCATCAAGCGTATACGAAAACTGCTTTGTTTCCATTTTCATCAACAAATACGGCTGATAGTGTAAATCATACAATAAAGCGTCATAAGGCTTTGATGTCTGGAACGGCATGCACTGCAACGGCTTACTATTCAAGTCGCCGTTTTCATATTCGACAAACTGCTCACGAAGTTTAACAGTGTCAACCCTATCACAGCACTGTATATATAAGTGTATATGGTCCTTATCCTGCATATTAGTTTCTTTGTCATACTCCCCTAAATGCTTCACATAGAACCAAAATTCAACCGTGTTATTCTTCACTAGATAATCAAGCTTTGATTTCAAATACTCTTCTGAATTGTAGCTTATAGTCGATATAGGTTTACTTGTTTTCATGCGGTATTTCCCCTTTGTATGTATTTACCATAGAATTGAATATAATTATCCTTATAACTTCGCTTTCCGACTTTTCCAACTTATCAGCCATATTGCTGATAAACAGTGACATATCATTGTCACATCTAAATTTCTTTGTACCACAAAACGCCATATATTAAATACTCCTTTCACAACAAAAATGTCAAATTTGTACCACAAAACTGAAACTAATTTTTACCGCTATTCGTGGATAGCGGTAAAAACTATTTATTCTTGTTAATCTTATTAAATAACTTGGTACTAAAATTCTCTCCAATAGAGCCACATATATATCCAACTGTAAATATAATAAACATCAATAAATCTTCACTCATTTTATATTCCTTTCTCACAAGGGGGCGCAGGCTTCATTAGAAGCCTTTGCGCCTTTTTCCCTTGTGCGTTAATCTCCTAGCTTGGCTTAAATCTCCGTCCAAGCTGTTATCCATAGGTTCAACCACAATCGGGTTAAACTCATCCTTATTAAACTTGTCCTTAAAGTCTTTGACAAGCTGTTTTGTATCGTAAGCCTTAAACATTTTATCTGTTGCAAAAAAGTACTTCTTGCGCTTAATAGGCTTTACCAACTTAGGATTTAAACTACATTCTAAATCATATGGATCATATATAGTTTGACTTACTATTCGCCATATTTTAGAGCATTCAATCCACTGGACAGCACATTGACGAAAATTCTTGTCACACATGCCGAAGCGTTGCGAAGCAAGCAACAATGTTTTATTTTGCTTCCTAATCTGATTCAGAGTATACAAAAACTGTGTTTCGCCAATACGATTGTTTTTATAATTCCTAGCGTTCATAAGTGAACCAATTTCATCAATAACATATACAATGCACTGCCCGTCATAGTCAGGCTCTTCCATTAACTGCTCAAAATATTCGAATCGTTCAAAAGGTATGTTATGCAAGTCAATGTTACTGATAAATTTAACATTATCGTAATGCTTATATATTTTTGTACAATACCTAGCAATACTCAATGTTTTACCGCTACCATATAGACCACCAAATATATATATACCGTATTTGTCATATTTCTTCCAAATGCGCCCCTTTATATATTTATATAAATCTTTTACCGCATAATATATTAATTGTACTATATGCGTAAATATAAAAGGCACAACAGACGGAAACAAAGCAAAAACAAAGGCTACAACAAAAGCTAATATATTTATACTTATTTATGCCACCCCCTACACATATCCGTACATATACTAAAGATATCCAACATAATCACCGTAGCGAACAAACCAACAAGAAAGTCCGAACCAAACGGCACATTTCCGAATAACTGCTTACCTAGTTCAATCATGTTTTACTCTCCTATTCTCTAATTTATTGTGTATGAATCCAACTATAAACTTGGCTACATCATAGATAAAGTAAGTTAAGCCGAGATTATAAGCCATAACAGCAAGTTGCATTTCATCAACGCTGTTTATATCTGTTATAAATTCAAATACCATGTTTACTCCTTTACTCATGCAATATTGAAACCATTATGCCGAAGATTGCAACCAGTCCTGCAAATATGAATATATCCCAAAACGAGAACGTGAAATCACAGATTGTCACTGGTATTTGCATAAATGTCAACGGCACTGTAAAGAGCCAATATGCTAAATCACTTATACTCATAATTTACCCCCTAACAAACTTGACGATTGCAATAATAACCATTGTGCTTACTAATCCGATTAATATTATCCATATTTCAGCAGGCAAGAAACCAAATAACTCTTTGTAGAAATTTGCAAGACTTGTATAATTGCTTTTTAAGTCTTTTAAATTAGTCTTTACATTTGTACTAGAATAATCTTCCTGCGGTGTTGTGTCTCTATTATTCCAATAGTCAGAACCATAACCAGTATCAGCATTTGCAGAATTATCTTTTAAGTCTGTTGGATTTCCATTCTCATCAGACGAAACAACATCAAAGTTAGCTTTGTAAGAATCACCGCTAACCATTACCCATTTACTGGCTTTATTGCCTACACGATTACGAACCCATATTTTGATTTCAGAATTTTCATTCTTAATTTCTTTTAAACTCCAATATACTTTTGGTGTAGGCTCATATTGTGAAAACGCGTTTTTATCTGGTGGCGAAGAATTAGAAAACTTAGACAAAGATATTATTGTTTCAAATGCTGTTCCACTGTTATCAAAACTATCATCAAGCTGTTCTATAGAACCATACACAATTGGAGAAGTCTTTGACTTAATATTTAAGCCTATACCACCCAATAATTTCCATGTCGCACGATAACCGACAGAATAAGACACCTCTAACTGTCTGTTATCAATAGATTCAGACTGATTACAAGATATACGAACATTAGGAACAAAATCAGAAGAACCATTTAATTGAATATCAAGATTGATAGGAACTTCAATATCACTGTCAAATTCAATATTTTCTTTAGGTTTATATATAGCATTATTAATTTGACCAGTTAATATATAGGTTTTAGCATCATCATCATTACCAAATAACAATACATTTGTTTTATATTCTTTTATGTTACGAATAGCCGTTAAACCTCCCGCTAAATAATAACCCAAGTCATTATCATTAGGTGTGCCACCATACAAAGACCAACCATTGTAATAACTATAATAACCATTAAATTTAACATCAGACCAAATCGAATACCCACTATTCATAGTGCCGTCAGCTTTAAGAACACCGCATATTCTACTAGGCATATTATTAGAATCAAACTTCAAAGAAACAGCAGACAAACAATTCTTACTGCCGTTTACATGGTCAGACAAAGCAACAAGATAAAATTGTCCAGGAGAAGAAGAAACAGCCTTTTCTACATCAGAACTGTCACTAGCAAACGCAAATTGTGCGCACCCAAACACGAACACCATTATCAACATAAAGCAAGTTATCAATGCCATTATGTTTATTTTATTAGATTTTTGTTTAATTTGTACCACAAAAACTCCTTTCAAAGAATGGGGAGTTTTTCACTCCCCTATATTCCGCAACAAATAACTAGCCACGCTTAAGTTTCCTAAAGATAGCAATACCAGCAGGAACAACAGTGCCTGCAACAAAGCAAACAGCAAGAACTGCATTATCAGTTACATAACCAATAACTGTAGTTACTACACCCATAAGATTAGTAACTGCCCCAGTAATAGTTTCACCCATGTTTAATCTCCTTTCAAATCATTATTATTGTAGTGCGCACTACGAAAGAAACGGCATGCAATGAACATGCAACAATGCTAACATTGCGTTTCTGTTTATGGTTAAGGGGGAAATGAAAGGCGTTTCATGTTCCCCCTTATCCTACCTTTTGGACTGTTGGCAGTCTGTAGGTGGAATCTGTAAAGGGCTAGGCAAGTGCTGCGCACCCTTGACAGCTTCCATGGCTTCCCTTTACTTGGTATTCACTGGGATAGGCTCGAAACTCTGTATATACAACTGCTGAAAACTGTATTTACCGAATGGATTGTACACGCAAGATATATATATATCCTTGCCGATAAAATTCTTCATTGCACCGATTTCAGTATCAGCAACGGAAAAATTAAAGTCTGCTCCGTCCTGCGTTAATATCATACTTTCATAAATAACACCAGTTGTCTTACTTGTATAACTGTGTGTGCCTTTCACTGTAAAAGGCTTGTCTAACTCTGCATATCTGTTTATATATCTTCCATTAATCTGTTCTATCATTCTCTTATTTCTCCTTATCTTCAATTTCTTTAATAGATAGCTTTTTGGGAATAAATCCCAATATTCTTTTAACAATCAAATCCGAACCTACAACAGCCACACCCAAACAATCTGCACGAACTGTCAATATTAGTTCACCATAAAAATCATATGTAATTTCATATGTTCTCGGTGAATACATTTCGTCTTTCATCAAGTAACCACTCCTTTCTTAAAATTCAATCAAGTGCTGCGTCATCTCGCTCGGTTGATTCTTCCCCTTAACAACTTCTTGTTTTAAGTTTAAAGTGATGATTGGTTCACCCTGTCTGCTTTCTTCAAATAGTGCAAAACACTTTGCTTCATTGACTTATTGTTTCTGGTTTCTTCAACTACTTTGACGGGTCTTGTTTATTCTTCACACGCTCCATCTGTATCCAACAGCATGACCACCATGTCACTTGCGCGTAGCCCTATCGCTTCACCCGTTCTTTCCTGCTTTCTTGATTGCTTTCATTTCGCTAAACTGGTAAAACAGAATACAAAAAAGATGTATCTATTAAACCTTTTCTTGTAAGGTTCAATAAACACATCTTTAAAATTTGATGTTATTCATATCGGCTATCGTGCCATCACATTCGCCAAAGTTCTTATTTAGCGAAGTCATAATATGTCCGCATTAGTGGCTATTCGCACACATGAGCAAACATATTATAACATTCGCTAAATCGAGTGACTTTAGCGAAGTGATTACTGCATGGATAATTATATTCTGCAATCTCTTATTTTGCAACTAATTTCCCCTGATAGAGCTTCTTAGTGACTATATTGATGTGAAATGCTTTCTGGTATGATTTAATCTTGTTAAGTTCATTATCAGTTATAATTGATATACACGTTCCTGTGTTCCCATTACGTCCACAGCGTCCACATCTGTGAATATATTCCTTATTGTCCTCAGGAAGGTTTACATTAATTACTGTATCAATATTATCAATCTGAAGTCCTCTGGCTGCTATATCTGTTGCAATAAGAAGCTGAATCTTTCCACTTCTGAAATTCTCTATTGCAGCTTTCTTGGCTGAATTATCTTTATTACCGGCAATTGAAGCTACATTGTAATGATGATATTCAAGCTTCTGAAGGGATTCTTCCAGATCATACTTGGAATTAACGAATATAATTGCTTTCTCTGGTTTAACAGCTTTAATAATCTTTCTTAAAGTTTCAATTCGTTCCCTTCTGTCAGAAATAACGCTTATATGCTTGATTGTAGAAGGAATCTGACTTGTATTACCAGAATTACTGTTAATATCAATGAATATTGGTTTGAAACACAAAGTATTAGTTCTTGTCTTCTTATCTACGCTTGCAGAGAATAAAAGAACCTGTGTGAACTTCATTAAAGACTTTCTAATTGCTTCTACATCCTGAATAAATGTCTTATCAAAGAGCTTGTCTGCCTCATCTAGAACAAGAGTCTTAACCTCATGTACTTTAATCTTCTTGTTACTTATAAGCTGATGTATGCGGTTAGGTGTTCCGATAATTATTGCAGGCTTATTAGATTTAATAGAATCAATCTGTCTTGATATATTCACATCTCCTATTAATGCAACAGATGAAAATGTATTATCCATATGTGCAAAGATATCTTTAAGCGTATTATTGACCTGTATTGCAAGCTCTGCTGTTGGAACAAGAACAACGGCCTGAATATTATGAGTATTACTCTTTAATCTGTTAATAATCGGGATAAGATATGCAAGTGTCTTACCTGTTCCGGTTGATGAACAAGCTATAATATCGCGGTTGTCCATTATATGCTTATACGTCTGACGCTGTATTTCGGTCATATCGACGATTTTATTATCTGAAAGATAATCTGATACACCCTGAGAGATAGTCTCTATATCGCTAAATTTCATAGTTAATCTCCTTATAATAAATAAATTATTAAATATTAAGTTATATATACAGCCATTTCGCTATCAATAAATTTTAACAAAAATGCAGTGAAAAGTCCAATATTAAGTAGCTTTTCACTGCATGCGGGAAATGTATATGCAATTAGATATTATCTTATCTCAGTTGAATAATAATATATTACAAGATTCTTACCTGAATGGATTGTGTCAGATGATAAATCATTCATCTGCATTATATTGTTAATATATGAAGCTGTATCTTCATCCCCATTATTATATCTGTCAGCAAGTGACCATAATGTATCATTATCTTCTACAGATACTGTTGTGTAATACTTATATGTTCGTGTTCTGTTCGAGTCATCAGAAGCCTTGACAATAATGCCTCCAATAGAAACGGCAAATATAAGAATTGAACATATAATAACCATTCTTAATGACTTGACAGTCATCTGTCTGTTTCTTCTGCGTCTGTCGCTTCTTTTCTTAGCTGCTGCTCTTCTATATGTGTATTCTGAATTATTCATACGTAAAACCTCCAATCAAACAAGTGTTCTGCTGTTATGAGTTGATTATATAATCAGAACATGCGTTTGTCAATAAAAATCGAACAAATTTTCCGAACATTTTTTCAGAAATTATGTTTGCACATAATGTATAAATGTGGTAAAATTATCTAAAAGAATTTAATGGAGGTTCGTAATATGGCATATGGCAGAATAACTCAGAAACAGTCTGAGATTCTTGAATATATTAAATCACAGATTCTTAACAAAGGATATCCACCATCAGTAAGGGATATATGTCAGGCAGTTAATCTTAAGTCTACATCATCTGTTCATGCACATCTTGAGTCTTTGGAGAAGAATGGATATATAAGAAGAGACCCGACTAAGTCGCGTACAATAGAGATAATTGATGATAACTTTAATCTTTCAAGGAGAGAGGTTGTTAATATCCCGTTATTAGGTCAGGTTGCCGCAGGACAGCCACTTCTTGCCGTTGAGAATATAACAGAGTACTTTCCTATTCCATCTGAATACATGCCAGGTGGAGAAGTATTTATGTTAAAGGTCAAGGGTGACAGCATGATTAATATGGGAATCTACGAAGGCGATCAGATAATAGTAAGAAAGCAGAATACAGCTTCTAATGGAGAAGTAATTGTTGCACTAGTAGATGATTCAGCAACAGTCAAGCGTTTTTACAAGGAGAACGGACACATAAGACTCCAGCCAGAGAACGATTTCATGGCCCCAATTATCGTAGACGATTGCGAGATATTAGGAAAAGTAATAGGTCTCATCAGACTAGGTATAGACTAATTTGAAAAATCCAGCCATAGATATATAAGAAATCCGATAACCAGCCGTGAGAGCTTGGTGAGCTGCCAAAGCAGCAAAACAAGCTCTCACGGCGTCCGGATTTAAATATATCTATAGCTGGATATATTTTTATATTATCACCAATTAACAACCTGTAATACATTGCAGTGCAGCCTCCCGTGAGAATACGAAGCCGGAGGTATATAGATAATCAGAACCGTTTGAGGACGCCGGCACTTGGTAAGCTGCTGCAGGCAGCGAACCTAGTACCGCTGCGTCCGAGACCGAGCGAAAGCGGGTTCTTATTATCTATATACCTCCAGCAGAGTTCCCTCCCGGGAAGCCACCTAAGCAGCAATTACAGGCTGTTAATATCAACCTCTTTACCATCACGCCATATACGTTCAATATTATAGAACGCTCTGTCATCCTCAGAGAATACATGAACAATAACATCCTTGTAATCAAGAAGAATCCATGAAGCTGTATTATAACCCTCAACCTTAGGATCATCATATCCAGCCTTGAACATTTCTTCTTCTACATTATCTACCATAGCCTGAATCTGGTTAGTATTGCTACCACTAGCAATAACGAAATAATCTGCAATAACAGATACATTGCTGATATCAATAACTCTGATATCTTCAGCCTTCTTATCCTGTAAGGCATCTATCATAACCTTTAACATATCCTTAGAATCTGCCATATCTTAATTCTCTCTTTCTTTAATAATCCCTTTGTAGTATTCGTAGGTATCAACGGTCTGTGTATCGATATTACGACCAGTTTTTCTTATATACGAAAGGGTGTCGTCTAATATTACATAAGCCGCCATATCAATATCAGTGAATGCCATATGTCTTATGTCATCAAGATTGGCAGCTTTATTTCTGTAGGGTTCAATATAATCTGCAATGAATACAATCTTTTCTAATAAAGTCATTGCAGGCTTTCCTGTTGTATGCCACTGGATGGCAGAACATATTTCATCATCTTCAACATTGTACTTGTGTGCTGCATAATATGCACCAAGCTTTGAATGAAGCAGATAAGGACTTTCAAACTCAATATCTGATATTGGAAGTCCAAATTGTTCACATTCAGCAATCTTTACATCATCAGGAACACATTTGGCACAATCATGAAGAAGACCTGCAATATACGCTTTGTTCATATCTGCACCATGACACATGGCAAGACAGGCACTTGTATTAGCAACACCAAGTGTATGCTGGTATCGCATGTTGTCTGTACGAAGTGCGTCTTTTACATGTGTTCTTAATTGTTCAATATATTTGTTATCCATAATAAAACCTCTTAAACATAAAGTTTTCTGGACTTTATATACTCTTCTACTTCTTCGCCGACATCTTCTTTTACTGACAGACCCATTGCAACCTTCTTTCGTATATCAGTTGAACTGTAAGGAAGTTCCGGAACATCAATAAAATCAATAACCGCACCATATTTATCAGCAAGAAAATGTTTCTGATCTATAAGTACACTGGCTGAATTATTGTTCCTGTTAGCACATAAAAGATGACAATGGCTGCATATATACTCAGGATGATACCAGTCCTGAATATGCACCTATTATAAAATATATTTTCTTATATGAATCATATATCTGTGCAAGTGTATCGGCTGTGTAGGTATTACCAGGACGGTCAGTTTCAATCGTAGAAAGTGACATGTAATCAAAAGGTTTAATTGCAAGCTTTACCATATTACAACGGTCAGTTGCACTTACAATGGGAGAATTATCTTTATAAGCAGGTGTGCCTGAAGGCATGAATAATATTTCATCTATATCAGACTGCTCGTAGGCACATCTGGCAATACCTGTGTGTCCTTTGTGGATTGGATTAAATGTCCCACCCATAATACCTATTATTTTGTCTGAATTAATCATGGTAAAATGATTTTTTTGTTGTCCTTAGATTCCTTGTAAAGAACGATTTTCTTTCCAATAACCTGAACAACCTGTGAGCGTGTTCTTTCTGCAACCATCTGTGCGATTTCTCTAGGGTCATCGGCACAGTTATTAAGAACACTTATTTTGATAAGTTCTCTTGCCTCAAGAGCTTCTGCAATAGCTGCAGTGTTCTCAGGAGTAAGACTGTTCTTTCCAAACTGGAATATTGGATCCATTGTCATTGCAAGACCCTTTAAATAAGCTCTCTGTTTGCTTGTCATATATTCTCTCCTATTAATTATGCTTTATAGTAATCAAACTCAAGGTAATCACCAACGATAACTGTATCGCCTTCCTCAATTCCAAGCTTCTCAAGTTCATCAAGAACACCTGAGCGCTTCATGAATTTCTGGAAGAAATCAAATCCCTTTTCAGATTCAAGGTTAGTATAACCAAGCATTTTATCAATCTTTGGTCCGTTGACAACGTATACGCCATCTTCGTTAATAGAAACTTCAAAGCTTTCGTTAGGATTATCCATAAGCTCGTCGTAGTCAAATTCTTTTTCAAATAATACAGGTTCGTCCTTGAAGTTATCAAGCAGTGTTCTGACCGCGTATAACAGCTCTTTAACGCCCTGTCCTGTAACAGCTGATATAGGATATACCTTAATACCTTCCGGCTCAAATGCATCTCTTATAGCCTGTACAGGGTCACTGCCATCATCATATATAACATCAATCTTATTAGCTGCTATAACCTGTGGTCTTTCAAGAAGCTTAGGATTATAATTCTCAAGCTCTTTGTTAATAGCCTTAATATCAGCTATAGGATCACGGCCTTCAGTTGAAGCTGCATCAACAATATGAATAATGACTTTAGTTCTCTCAATATGACGTAAGAACTGGTGTCCAAGACCAACACCTTCTGATGCACCCTCAATAAGACCAGGAATATCAGCAATAACGAAACCTTTACCACCATCAAGATCAACAACACCAAGGTTAGGATTAAGTGTTGTGAAATGATAATTGGCAATCTTAGGTCTTGCATTAGTTACTCTTGATAAAAATGTTGATTTACCAACATTAGGGAATCCTACAAGACCAACATCAGCAATAACCTTAAGTTCAAGACGAACCCATAATTCCTGCGCATCCTGTCCAGGCTGTGCATACTGTGGAGCCTGCATGGTAGATGTAGCATAGTTCATGTTACCTTTACCACCACGGCCACCTTTAAGAATAGTTTCCTTAAGGTTATCTCCAGACATATCTGCAATAACTTTACCGGATTCATCATCATATATAACAGTTCCTTCAGGCACTTTAATTATAAGGTCTTCACCATCTTTACCTGTGCATCTTCTCTTGCCGCCTTCTTCGCCGCTTTCAGCAATATATTTGCTGTTATGTCTGAAATCACCGAGTGTATTAAGCCCTTTATCGACCATAAAAATAATATCTCCGCCATGACCGCCATTGCCGCCATCAGGACCGCCAGCAGGAACATAAAGCTCTCTACGGAAGCTTACATGACCATCTCCACCCTTGCCGGATTTAATAAAAATGCGGACTCTGTCTGCAAACATAACCTTTCCTCCATTCTATATTTAAATTATGTTAACTGTTCGGATTAACATTCATAAATCAAGAAAAAAGCTCCAAATCCGAAGACTTGGAGCTAAAAAACAAATTAGTCGTTTGAAACAACAGGATAAACAGAAACCTGCTTTCTATCCTTGCCCTTTCTTTCGAACTTAACAGTTCCATCAACAAGTGCGAATAATGTATCATCGCCACCACGACCAACATTAACACCTGGATGAATCTTTGTTCCACGCTGTCTGTAAAGAATATTACCAGCTAAAACAAACTGTCCGTCAGCTCTCTTAGCGCCTAATCTCTTAGACTCTGAATCTCTACCATTCTTTGTAGAACCTACACCCTTTTTAT
>OHFW01000971.1_pt1 | contig 12245 bp, 7 predicted proteins | sample 1567601 | NCBI WGS metagenome assembly OHFW01 (sample SAMEA3879594, study PRJEB24766) | human gut metagenome | biome: human-associated habitat; feature: feces | place: USA | collected 1985/1987 | reverse complement strand
GCTAATCAAGCTAACAGCGAACGCTTTGAAGTCCGTCGCCAAGAGGATTTGAACCTCCGACCCCTCGCTTAGGAGAGCTCCAACCTATTGTCACTCTCTGTCAATCTGAGGTAAGGTAAACCCATATGGGACACTATATAAAACTGTTTCCGATTCAATTCGAGTTATTCTGAATACCCCCTCTGTCAAGCTCTGTAAAGCTCTGAAAGTTAGCTGATTGTTTGCTCCAGCTAATAATTGGGGAATGCCTTGATATTACCATCGACATCTGTTATATGACCACCATGCTTCGTACGTTCGATCATGGTAAACAGTATTCAATTAAACTTCCTATCGAAAGCACAAGATATTTTCTTGTCTATAAATAATATAACGCATACGAGACGGTTTGTCCATGCGTTTTTGACTGGCAAATTTTATTCAGTAAAAATATCTGTAACCTTTTTTGTAACTGAATCTCCATCATTCCATCATCAAATGATGGAGATTCCAATAGATATTATGGAGATAGACTAATTACTTCATCGTCTTCGCCAGTGAATTGAGCAATGCCCGCATCTCTGGATTTGCCAACACTTTTGCCAGAAGTTCCGGATCGACTTCATCAGCAACAGTTGCATTATTATTTTCCTGCTGTACATGCATCTGTGGATCCAGATTCTTTTTCTCATAAAATGCTTCTTCAAAAAGCTCTGCATTTTTCCTTCGGTCATCATCCAGAATATGAGAGTACACATCCGTAACCATATTGACCTGAGCATGGCCGGAATCACCCTGTACCGCCTTGATGTCTCCACCATTCAATTTCAGCTTATAAGTAACGCTGCTATGACGAAAACTGTGAAATACAACCGGTGGGAGATTATAGTCCTCGATCAGTTTTTTTAAAGGACCACGGATTGCTCCATCTCCGAGAGGAAGACCAAAGGTACTTGCCATAACCAGGTTATAGTCCATATATTCATCACCAAGGATTTCTTTCATTTCATCCTGTTCAGCTTTCCAGTCTACCAACATATTAGCGACACTCTTTGGTAAGAATATCTTACGCACACTGCTTTCTGTCTTTGGTGTTTTCAGAATACGGACCGTAGAATTCTTCTTGTCGTATACTGAAATGAGGCAATGGATTTCCACTGCCTCTCTTTTATCATTTTTATGGTAATTGAAAATGTCCTGTGTATTAGCAATTCTCTTTTTCTGCTTTTTGTTTGTATACTTCAGGATTTTTGACCAAATATCAACATATTACAAAGTCAATCTTCTTGGTTAAACCTTGTTTTTTAACTTTGGTCATTTCAATTTATCCAAGAAAAGCCTTGATTTTAAAGGTTTTTTCGCATCAGCTTGGATAAATCTTGGATAAAATTTGCTTCTTACTTGTTTAAATCCTTAACAAGTATCCAAGATGACTTCTGTTGGTTCTCAGAATCTGTTGTGATTATTCCCATTCTTCTCATCTTAGCTAAAAGATTCTTTACTTTACTCTCTTTTTGCTTATCATCCATTACTTCTGGCAGTTTATCCCACAGCAGTTCTCTAACATCTCTTTTTTTGGCAAAACCGTATTGTTCCAGATACTTTACAATAAGATCTCTATAATACTGGTCATTAAATGCCTTATTTTTTACATATTGACTCTGTTCACCGATGGTCTCTGATACAGATGCAGATAAAAATATATTTGGTGACATTCCTTCTATTACTTTTAATTTTCTCAAATGTTTAACCGCTTCTTTATCAATTTTTATGCGCTTCTGAACACAGTCAATCAAGAACACGGTCTCCAGATCAAAATCAGGATTAGCAAACAGTATCTGAGAGTAGTTCTCATCCAACACCTTTCCATACACGCAAACTTTAACCTGCTGTCTGTTGGATAAATCATAATCTGGTAGAGGAAAATATCGATCTCTTTGAATCCGGAATACTCTTCTAATTCCAATAGATTGCGAATCAATCATATTGAGTTTTACCATTGTCTCTGCTAAAAGCTGATTTCTATAAAAAGGCGGATTATATCCGGGATCCAGCACCTTTTCTATTTTTCCTGGCAAAAAAGAGCCTGGATTTGTAAGAATAATTTTATCTTCAAATTCATTCAAATAAATTCTTCCACCCAAGGTATATTCAGAATGAGCAATACAATTGTTAAGTAACTCTCTTAGCAGCCACATATGGAACAGTTCTTTGTCACGGACACTGATCTCAACAGTCCGGCACCGGAAACCATTCTCCCGGAGTCTTGCCGCTACACTTTCTGCCAGAATGTATAACACAATCTTGACATCTTCATCTGTTTCCATATCCCTGGGCGTTGTTGTACTGTTGCCTACGGACTTGACCGGAGCTGATGTGTTTTCCAGCTTTACCGGAGATTCATCATATCCATTAGCAAAAGCCCACAGAATACTTCCCATCTTGCCAAGTTTTCTGACCAGCAGGGTTTCATCAGATTTTGCCAGATCTCCGATAGTCCGGATTCCCATGCTATATAACTTTTTATTCGTTGCATTTCCCACATATAACAGATCAGAAACTGGAAGACACCAGGCTTTTCTCTGAAACTCATCCTCATACATAGTAGTAATGGCATCCGGTTTCTTGTAATCCGAACCAAGTTTTGCAAAAATCTTGTTGAACGACACACCCACGCTCACCGTAATGCCAAGTTCTTTTTTCATCCTGCTGCTTATTTCCTGTGCAATGTGAAATCCGTCTCCCTTGAGAGTTGCACTGTCTGTCACGTCCAGCCAGGACTCATCAATTCCGTATGGTTCCCTCTTATCTGTATAGTCAGCATAAATTTCCTGTGCCATTCTGGAAAATCTGAGATACAGGTCCATTATTGGGGGAAGAAATGTTATGTCCGGGCATACCTGTTTTGCCTGCCATAATGCCATTCCGGTTTTTACACCATATCTCTTGGCCGTATAATCAGCGGTCAGCACAATTCCATGTCTCGCCTCAGGATCACCTCCTACTGCTACAGGCTTTCCCCGAAGCTCCGGATGATGCAGAAGCTCTACTGATGCATAAAAACAGTTACAATCACTATGCAGTATTGTCCGGTTCACTGAATCACCTTCTTTCCTGCTGCCGGATGATATGCCATCCGTCTACATGGCATAATATAATACTTTTTATATTGCTGTTCAATGGTAATTTATTGCATATTATCAATATTATTGATATTTCAATTGCTTTTTAGGGATTCCTGTGCTAAAGTTGATATATCCCGCATAGGGAGATCATACCTGATATGATTACTTAGAAAGGCATAATACTATGAAAGATTTAGGAAAGACCATTGCTAAATACAGAAAAGAACATAAGCTGAACCAGAGCCAGCTTGCAAAAGAACTGGAAAACTATGACATCTATGTAAAGCAGAATTCAATCAGCACCTGGGAGCTTGGCACAGCAACACCAAATGCCAGACAATTTCTCGCCTTATGTGAAATTCTTGAAATATACGATATCTATACGGATTTTATTGGTCAAAGTCCCCTTAACCCATTCCGAAACCTGAATGAAACGGGAATGAACAAGGTGCTTGAATATATCAGAGATCTGGAAAGCACCGGCAACTATAAACCGGCAGATATCATTCCTATTCACGTGATCCGGGAAAGAAAAGTATTTTACAATACAGTTTCTGCCGGTACCGGCTCTTTCCTCGACAGCGATGAATATGAGATGATTTCCTCTCCTGATATTCCGGAAGCCGCAACCTTCGGTGTATATGTAGATGGTGACAGTATGGAGCCTAGATATCATAATAAGGATCTCATCTGGATTGAACAGACAGCATGCCTTGATGATGGCGAAATAGGTATTTTCTATCTTGATGGAAACGCATATGTGAAGAAATTTCAGAATAACAGACTCGGAATCTACCTCATATCACTGAATAAAAAATATGATCCGATTCCGGTTACAGAGAACAGTTCTTTCAAAATTTTCGGCCGTGTCCTTTCGTAAGTCCTGTTTTTGGGACACTCGCTCACGCAAAAAAGCCCGTCCAGAATAGATTTTTTTCATCTAATCTGAACGGACTTATCCGACAGGCCTTTTACCGGCAAGACTATAGTGTTTTACTTTCCATCATTTCTTACTTTTACAGCCCAAACCTCATCCTACTTTGTACATAATCCCTACGGCTGACAGTTTCAAAAAATATGGATTGATGACAAGAAATCAGTTTCGCTGACAAAATCAGTTCTCCATGACACATTTCGCTGACAAATTTGTCACCGAAAATGCTGTTTTTGCATGAAAAAAGCAGCAATGACCTTTCTCATGTCATTGCTGCTTTATTTCAATGTTCCCTGGGGGAATCGAACCCTCAACTGCCTCTTAGGAGTTCGAGTCACCTTAGTTACCACTTGTTACCTGATGTCAACCAAATCCAGTATTTATCAGGAAAGTAGGCACTTAATTGAAAATCCTTGTCAATATAAAATAATAGAAACAAACCGATTTTTGATGTTCTCTGTTAGCAGTTTGTTAGCAATGCTAACGTACGGGATTAACTAATGTGTACATCAAAATTCATAAACATGACCATCATTCCCCTGTTGCTCTCGGTAATGATTGATCAATATTTCTATTAGATTACTTACATTATATCGTGTGATAGGTCGGTTGTCGATAAGTTTTTGACCTTTTTACAGATATGCCTTTTCATAGTGATTTTCTATTGAGCTATACTATAAAGTTCTGTTGCCTCCTTATAAATAACAAATCTTTTCGCACACTCTAATCAAGAAGATTCTGCTTCTTCTGTTCACTCATAACCAAAAGGCTCCTCGTATTAGTAAGGTTCGCTCAATCTTCTGATATGTACGCGGAGTCCAAAAATCGTGATTACAGAAAAAACAACGAAATTTCTTTATTTACGCAATTTTTTCATAATTGCTTCTTTTCTCTTTTTATTTCTCAATTCAATAAGTAGAGCCTCTAAGCCTTCTTCTTCTGATGAATGTTTTGAAATAACATGATATGCACCTCTTTCATCTGTCGCATATACAACCCATCCATTATCATTGATACAACCTACAACGTTTGCCACTTTGGGTATTTCAAAAGAATCACCTATATTGAACTTACTTAATCCTTCAGCTTTAACAATATTATAAAACTCTTTTCTATTCATTAATCTCGCCTCCTATACTTCATGAATCATTCCAAGTTCTTTTAAGCTTTCAACTGACATTGGTAACTCCAATTGTGTTCCGCCCCCACTATCAAAAGCTTCAGCAATATCCCCATAATATGTTTTTCCGGGTTCATGCGTATATTCATCAGATGGCCAATTATTCCTGTCATATTCCTTTTGAAATTCACCACGCATAAATTCATTCTCTTCCGCTGTTAACGCTGGATTATTATATTCATTAATCGCATCCTGAAGTTGTCCGAAATCTCGATCTACTTCATAAGAATGATATGAAGGTTCGTCCGTGATATTATCTTCTGTAAAATGATATGGCAATCCTCTATTTTCTACAGGTTGCGGTGTATCACCCTCAATTGGGGCAACATATCTTCCATTTTCTGCTCCAACTCTATCAAATCTATCCCCTACTTGTGGTGCTACCTCTTCTGGTTTTCCTTCAAATCCACCATTACTTGGCCAATCATAATTTACATCATTATATCTTTCACCAGTATTTTTATTTTCTGCAATTGGAGGATCCTTTAAGTATTCTGATTTCTCCGGAACTAGTGTATCTCCCCTATCTTCCTTTGGAGTGTCATCATATGCTTGTTTCATGTCATCGACAAGCTTTTCTTTAGCTTCAGGAGTCATATTTCCTTCGGCATCTCTTCCTTCATATGCAGCATCTTTAATGTCATCCAGTTTATTGTCTAATGTTGGTTCAACATCAATATCTTTCTCTGGATTTTCGATATCTTCCTTTCCTTCTAGACCCTCTGATTCTCCACTCTCCTCTGGATTCTCGGTTTCTTCTTCCAGAGTCTCTGACTCTTCACCACCCTCTGGATTTTCAGTTTCTTCTTCTCCTTCTGGACCCTCTGATTCTTCATCATCCTCCGGATTTTCAGTTTCTTCCTCTCCTTCCGGACTCTCTGATTCTTCATCATCCTCCGAATTTTCAGTTTCTTCCTCTCCTTCTGGACTCTCTGATTCTTCTTCACCATCATCTTCTATAGAATCTTCTGAATCAAGGGGATCTTGTTCGTTATTATCATCCTCTTCAACTGAATCATCAGTATCATCTGAATCAATTGAATCTTCTGCGTCTAATGAATCTTGGATATCTCCTTCTGTCGAGTCCTGATTATCATCTAAATCCTCAGCGTCCTCTATTTCGTCATCATTATCAAGCGAATCAACAGTTTCATTATTGTCTTCACCCATTTCATCAGCTCCCGATGGATCTGACTCAATAGTATCTTGATTGTCTAGCTGCTGTTCCGGAGCTACATTATCTGATTCTGGAGGTTGTTCAGTATTTGGATCATCTTCAATATTGTCTTCTTTATCTAACTGTGATGATTCATCTTCAGCCGATTCAGTAGCATCATCTTTTCCTTCTATCTGCTTTCTTTCACCTTCATTATCAATTGTCGAATTACCCTCAAGTTCTTCTCCGCTTCTCTGATGTTCCGCTTGATTTATCTCGTTTTGTTCATTGTTTGCTTGATTTATTTCTTGATTTTGTACTTCACTATTAGAACCGCCTTCTATTCCCATCGTAGCTCCTTTCACACTTCTTATGTTTATAGCCAATTAGTAATTCCCGTTGCTTCTAATGCCGTTAAGACAGCCGCTGCCATCAAAATAAACGCCCAAAATCTATCTCCTTTATTTCGAGCAATGGCCAATACTCCACAAACAACGGTTGCAATAGCTACTGGCACGCAAAGAACTGGTGATAGTGCCGCACAGAAAATACACGCAACAGCCAAAATTGCTGTTAAACTGAGCATTCCATGCGCATTCTCTCTTTTTTTAAATGTACTTTCTACCAATACATTACATGTAGTTGAACAACCGCCTTCTTTTGCGATACAAGTTAATGTACAATTACCAATTCCAGTTGCTCTAATTACAGTTTGTCCATCGTCTAATTTATCCACAATTGCCACTGACTTATCACTTGATTTCCATTCATATGAAGAATCAAAACAATTATTGGGTTCAACCAAAACCGAAATAGACTCTGTTTGACCAACATATAAATGACTTTGTGTAACAGTGGATACAATATTCCTTATATTAGGCAAAACTTTTACTGAAATACTTGAAGATGCTTTGGTTGTTGTTGCAGTAATTGTTGCAACACCATCCTTTAATGCTGTAATAACCCCATCCTGACTTACCCTTATTACATCCGCATTATCAACAGACCATTCAACTGAGTTTATATCTTCCGCATCTTCTGGAATCAATGCAATATTTACTTCTTGTTTTCTTCCGATTCCCATTTTTCCTGCAAACAAACTCAATTCAATCTTCTTAACAAAATTGTCTTGATATGTTTTAACACATTTTCTGACAAATGGAATATTTTCTTCTGCTCTATAAATATCAATATTTGTTGTCCCAGGCATTAAAGCTGTAATCGAAAATCCATCTATACTGATTATGCTTTCATTCTGAGCAACTATTCTTAAATTAGGCAACTCCGTTCCCTCGGGAATCATTTCTACACCAAGAGTAATTGAGTGACCCACCTCAATTTCTGGTAATTCTGAAATTGCTAAAAATGGATCTATTTCTGTCGCAAGATTTAATGTTTTCTTATCCTCGTCATTCATCGTGTCCATAACATTTTTCAATAACTCAGATATCTTTACTATAATAGGTGTTTTTACAAATCTATCAATAATACAATTTACAACTTTATCCAAATCTGATTCACAGATTTCCCATATATATTTCTGACTTCCAATAGCAGTAACAACACTTTTATCTGATATCAATAATATAATGGAACCTTCTAACATGGCGCTTAGTTGATTTTTTATTTCTTTCTCTTTTGTAACAATCAATTTTGCATCCTCGAGTGTTACAGATTTAACCATAGTTGTATCTAACGATAACTTAACATCTGTATAAACCGGAAGCTTAAATGCTTCTAAAGAATAATTAATGGCGTATTTTGATGCAAGTTTTCTAATTAAATCAAATCTTTCGCTTGTTGATGTATTCACTTGAAAAGAAGCTGTTCTATACTCTTTACAAGAATCAAAATCATTCTGCATCCCTTCAAGAAATAACGCTTCAAAAGATTCTGAAACTACCTCTAAGCAATAGTCATCATTGATTTCCCTTTCAGCTGCTTCCAACAATTTTGATACCCAGCTTAAAAATGGTTCCTTCATATAGTTATTTAATTCACTATATGGTGACAATGGTTTATCATCTAATGATGCAATATTAATATCTTTATATGGGTTTAATTTTAATTTCAGTGTATTCACACCACAGCCCTCCTAGTATAAAATTCGTTTTACTTCAAAATAATCTATTCCATTTTGTTCTAGTTCCTGTGCATGAATTAAGTATTTGAGAATAGTATTATTAAAATTATCCGGCAAGTCTACATACTTAGTAAGCTCACTTCTAAAACGTGATTTCCACTTTACTACGCTTGACTTGTCATATTTTTCATCTTCTACTTCTGACTTCTTTATTGTTGTTTCAATAATGTCAAAAAGATTTTTTGTTCCAGAAACATTTAATAGTGTCTCACAGAAGAAATCTATATCTCTTCCTTTCTGCAATCGACTTATTACATATCTCATACAACAGCGAATTTCTTCTTTTTTATACGTAACGGCGTCAACACTATCAATTACAGCCATCATCCTATCCATATTCATTGTTTTGTCAACAATATACTGTTGCATCAGTTCTTGAATAACAGCACCCTTCAATTTCTTTAATGAACTATATTCTGCAACTGGGATCTTTTTCTCATACTGATTTGAAAAAGCATCTATGTGTGTCAATACAGCTTCAAGCCAATTATTTTGCATTACAACAGCAATACCTGTTCCAAGCTTTGACATTTCTCTTACTTGTTCTTCATTTAATCCGGCTGCATTTCCAACGGCTTCACAATCTCCCTTTTCAGGCAACCGCATCAATATCTTTGTATTAGTATTTTTAATAGCTGCAATATCAACAGCTGTTGGAGACTGATCAACAATGATAAATCCTTCTCCGTATGTTCTCATTTCTGCAATACTATTACAAATCATTTCAACTGACTTACCAATCACATTACTTCCTGCTGCACCTGGTGTTGTACGTTTCAATAGATTATGTGCCTCTTCTAATACTGTGATATGTCTCAATACAGAATTTGCTTGATTTGCATTTGCCATTCTGTATTCAGATAACTTCAATACCAAAATACCCATTATAAGCGATTTAGTCTCTGATGAACCAACCCTACTTAAATCAACAATAGTATTTTGATCAAACATTACTTCATCTGGGATGTCATAACTGTCACAGAAAATCTGTCCCGAAATACCATTTGTCAAAGAAGTTACTCTTGTAACCAATGCTCCAATATAGTCACCCTTTGTATCAGAAGAATAACCAGAATTATTAATAACATTAGGTAATGTTCTCATCAAATCATGAAAGGTTGGATACGTTGGTTCCCCAGCTCTCATATAAACAGAGTTTAATAAATCCCAACCTTTTTCAATATAAATCTTTTCCACTGCGTCCTTCAAAATAGCCGGCATCGCGGCATACATTTCCCAACATGCATTAAAAATCTCTATCAGTCTGTCCAAATGCTCTAGAATATGTATATTTTTGTCAAAACGGAATGGATTAAGTTTTAGCATTTGACCCATTAACGGATTAGTTGTAAATATGTTTATTCCTTCAACTGCTCCAAATGCCTCTTTATACTCACCCTTTGCTGGTTCGACAACTAAAAATGGTATATCGTTTTGAATAAACTTTTCTAACAATCCATATGTCGTATTAGATTTACCAGAACCTGTTGAGCCCGTGATAAAGCAATGAGAAGTAAAACTGTTTAAATCTAATCTAACAATACTGTCCTCAGTATTCCCCATATGATAAACCTTTCCTAACTGTATTTTCTTCTGGTCAGGTTTTTCATTTTGAATAAAAACATTTCTACCAAACTCTGCAATACTACTTACCGTCAATCCAGTTACTGATTTATGAGGCAATCCCATAAGCAATGGTAGTTCTTTTCCACTAATGAAATTGCCTGGAGTAACATATTGCATTTCATATCCCATCTCCGGTGCTATCTCAACTAACGGATGTTGTCCATACTGAATATACTCCAACACACGCTCTGTATTTTTTGGAGTTTTGATTCCCCACACATTTACAAAAGAATTCTCAACATCAGTCTCATCTCCAAGCATTAATGCCTTATATGCATTGGCGGCTACTACTGATGTTTGAATATCATCTGCTATAAAATAACCTGCGCATTCCCATACACCAAAGGCTTCACACGCTTTTATTCTTTCCAACTGCTCATCAATTTTATCTAGTAAAACAGAAACAGATTTATTCTGATGCTCAACAGTTAATGTTCTTGTATTTCCTCTTGTTTCCGTATCTGATTGGTTTGTTCCCGAACCAGTTGTATCTGCAGTTCCTTCAGTTACAGATTTTGACCACGAGGAACCTGATGAATATCCGCTTGTTGTACTATTAGTGGTTCCAGAATTAATGCTAAATCCCCCGCCTCCAATACTACTTCCACTGTTTGTACCATGTGTACGTGATGAACTTGTGCTAGAGTTCTTACCTGTAGTATTTGATATGCTATTATTCACAGAGTGAGAAAAGTTTTCAAACATACCACTAGTTACTGCTTTACTATAGTTTTCTCCATACGCTAATGATGTTTTAACAAATGGAGACAATGAAGAATACAGTTCTTCAAATCCCCTCTTTCTCATTTCCAGATCATCTTTGGGAACTGGTTTAGCTATAAAAACAGCGGTAAACTTTTCTCCTTGCATTGTATCAATAAATTTTTCAATTCCTTGTACAAATTTATCTTTATCTTCATCTCTCATTGAAGGAATTACTGTAACACAGGATACATTACGAGATGTATTGTAATTATCTGTTTTTGCTACAGTTGCCATCACTTCAGCAATTTCTCCATTTTTCATACTTCTAAGTGTACTACCGGGAAAGTTGCCAACAAAACTCTTTTCTAAAATCTTACTTGCAGTTGCCGCATTATCAACCGAGCGAATACCGATATAAAATGTTACTTCTCTACCATTTCCATTAATCACAAGCAGCGCTGAACTGTCAACATTTTGCAACGCACTATAAACACTAATTAATTTATCATTTATATTTTCTGTTTTATCATAAACCAATTTGATGATTTGAAATAATCGAATCGAATTAGTAGTTTTTTCATATTCATCTAATGGAACAATATTCTGTTCCGAAATATTAATTAAATAATTCTTATTAATGAATCTATCCGCTGTTATCAGACCGTTATTCAATAACTGTAATTGTTTCTGTTCCTGTACTGAGACTATTGCTGTATTATCCAAAGCCAATCTCCTCCTAAAAAAATAGCCAGGAATATGTAATCAAACACACTCCTGGCAAATAATCTTTTTATTTTGCTCCGTAAGTAGCTCTATATGTTGCACCTAACTCCTGAAGCTTTGCAATTCTGTCATCTTTATCTGGATGACTACTTGCTAAGTTTGCAAAAAGACCTTTTGCATGAGAGCCGCTAATTGAATCTAAAAGAATGCACAATTCATTTCCATATCCGAGATTAAATGAAAATTCATCTGCTTCATACTCATTAGCACGGCTAGCCTTCATAACAAGAAGAACACCTATCTTTGTCCATACCCATGTAAGACCCGCAACAATTGCAGTAATCATTGCATGATAAATAGCATTTAAAATTGCTGCAACAGCACCTTCTGATCCGCCCATAAAAATGGTACATAAACCAAATACAAGATGGAATAAATCAATAACCAATCTAATTCCTAAAATAAAAGCTGAAACAATTAGATTTCCTACAGATACTACAAGGATTAAATCCGTATCTTTATGTGCAAGATGTCCAAACTCATGACCAAGCGTTGCCTTAATCTGGCTCTCTGGCATATGTAACATTCCCTCTGTAACACAGATTGTCTTTCTTCCAGTTGCAAACGCATTAGGATCCTCATCTGTATTCATATATATCTGAACATCACCCGGA
>OHFW01000967.1_pt1 | contig 12269 bp, 8 predicted proteins | sample 1567601 | NCBI WGS metagenome assembly OHFW01 (sample SAMEA3879594, study PRJEB24766) | human gut metagenome | biome: human-associated habitat; feature: feces | place: USA | collected 1985/1987 | reverse complement strand
CCGGACCCTGTGAGCGTGAAAAACCTTCAGCTGTTTCCCAATGGACACGAATCGACAAAAATGAAGGAAAAATCACCAGCTCGGCTGGTGGATGTTTATTGTGTGCAAGGGCAATTGTTGCCAATTTTCACAGATTGCGCTATACTGATTCCGAAAAGTTTTTGTGAAGGGGAGAACCGGATGCTGCGCTGTGCGATCGTGGAGGACAGCCCCAGAGAGCTGGAACATCTGAAAGAATGCCTTGCCCGCTACTCGGCAGAGCGGGATATCCCGCTGGAGACCACGGCCTTCGGGGATGCGGCGTCGTTTCTGGAACATTACCGTGCCGACTATGACATCGTGTTCATGGACATTGAGCTGCCGGGCATCAACGGCATGGAGGCGGCCCACCGCCTGCGGGAGATCGACCGGCAGGTCATCCTGATCTTTGTACAGGTGGTGGTTCAGCAGACCCTCCGCCACGATGTACTCGACCTTGGCGCGCTCGTTCAGGGAGGCCATGGGGTCCTGGAAGATCATCTGCACCTTGCGGATGACCTCACGGTCCAGCTCCTTGGAGATCTTGCCGTTGATCTTCTGGCCCTTGAAGAAGATGTCGCCGCCGGAAGTCGGGTTGATGCGGCAGATGGCACGGCCAATGGTGGTCTTGCCGGAGCCGGACTCGCCGACCAGCGAGAAGGTCTCGCCCTTGTAGATGTCAAAATTGACGTGGTCCACGGCCACGAACTTCTTTTTGCCGGAGCCAAAGGTGATCTGAAGGTCTTTCAGCTCAATCAGCTTTTCGCGTTCAGCCATTTAAGTTGGAACCTCCCATCTTTCCCATTTTCTCACGCAGGTTCTGGATGGAGTGCGGGCGTTCCATCTTGGGAGCCCGGGGATCCAGATACCAGGTCTTTGCCGCGTGGGTCTCGGACACCTGGAAGAACGGAGGTTCTGCCACGAAGTCGATGGCCAGCGCGTGCTTGTTGCGGGGCGCAAATGCGTCACCCTTGATCTCATTGAACAGGTTCGGCGGCGTACCGTCGATGGTGGGCAGGGCCTCACCCTTGGTGCCCAGCTGCGGCAGAGCCTGCAGCAGAGCCCAGGTGTAGGGGTGCCATGCGTCGTAGAAGATCTCCTCAACGGTGCCGTACTCGACGATCTGGCCGGCGTACATGACGGCCACGCGGTCGGCCACGTTGGCCACAACACCCAAGTCATGGGTGATGTAGATGACCGACATGCCCAGCTCTTTCTGCAGGTCGCGGATGAGCTGCAGGATCTGTGCCTGAATGGTCACGTCCAGAGCGGTGGTCGGCTCGTCGCAGATGAGCACCTGCGGACGGCAGGCAGCAGCGATGGCGATGACGACACGCTGACGCATACCGCCGGAGAACTCGTGCGGATACTGCTCGTAGCGGCGCTCCGGGTCGGGGATGCCGACCTTGGCCAGCATCTCGATGGCGGCCTTCTTGGCGGCCTCGCCCTTCAGGCCCTGATGGTGCTCGATGCTCTCCTGGATCTGCTTGCCGATTTTCTTCAGCGGGTTCAGGCTGGTCATCGGGTCCTGCATGACCATGGCGATCTTCTTGCCGCGCACGCCCAGCCAGTCCTTCTCGGTGAACTTGGTCATGTCGCGGCCTTCGTACATGATGGAGCCGCCGGTGATCTTACCGTTAACATCCAGCATACCCACGAAGGTCTTGGTGAATACGGACTTGCCCGAGCCGGACTCGCCCACGATGGCCAGTGTCTCGCCGTCGTACAGGTCCAGCGAGCACTTGCGGATCGCGTTCAGCTTCTTGCCGCGCAGGCTAAAGGTGATCTCCACGTCTTTGGCAGAGATGATCGGTTGTCTATCCATTTTTGTGATTTTCTCTCCCATCTGTTAAACGTGGTTGCGCGGGTCAGCAGCATCCGAGAAAGCGTTGCCCATGATATAGAAGGAAATGGAGATGATGGACACGATGGATGCGGGGAAGACCAGCAGGTAAGGATAATCGAGGAAGAAGCCGCGCACCTTGCTCAGGATGAGGCCCAGAGACGGAGTCTCGATGCCCAGACCGATGCCCAGATAGGACAGAGTGGACTCGAGGTTGATGGTGGCGGGGATGCTCAGCGCCATGCGCAGGATGATGACGGAGACCAGATACGGCAGGATGTTCTTGGTCAGAACGCGCCACAGCGGGGTGCCGAGGCAGCGGGACGCGAGGTTGTACTCGCGGTCACGGAACATGAACACCATGTTGCGGACACGGCGTGCCATAGAAAGCCAGTTGATGGCGATCATGGAGATGGCCATGATCCAGAAGCTCTGGCCCACCATCAGGGCGATCAGGGTCATATAAATGATATAGGGCACGTTGTCGATCAGGTTGTACAGCTCCGTAAAGAAGCGGTCCAGACTGCGCACATAGCCCCAGATCAGGCCGATGATGACGCCGAGGATGCTCTCGCCCACGGCGACGATGAGGGCCAGACGGATGGACACCTGCGTGGCGTACCACACCTGACACCAGTAGTCGCGGCCGAGGTTGTCGGTGCCGAACCAGTATTCACCGTTGGGCTTCTGGAACGCCAGAGAGGAATCCGTCACCAGCGTCTGATAATCGTACTTGCCGATGGCCAGTGCGATGAAGGAGAAGATGACGAGGAACAGGAACAGGATAAGGCAGACGACAGCAGCCTTGTGCTTGAGGAAGTTCTGGATGACAGAACCCCAGTAGCTGTAGTTGGAGTAGCCGACACGCTCGGCTTCCTCCGGAGAGTAATCGACGAAGTAGAACAGTTCGTCCTGCTTCTTGCCCTCAAAATCAGATGCTTTAGCCATCAGCGTGCGGCCTCCTTTCCGGTCAGAGTAATGCGCGGGTCAACCAGCATCATCAGCACGTCGCCCAGGAAAACACCCACGATGCCCAGTGCAGCGTAAAGGATGACCAGAGTCTGGACGACGTTCAGGTCATAGCGCTGGATGGCGTCGGTCAGCAGGGGGCCCATGCCGGGAACGGAGAAGAACCGTTCCATCAGCAGAGAGCCGCCGACCGTTAGCAGGATGGACTGGGGGATATACTGCACCATGGGGACCATGGCGTTGCGCAGCACGTGCTTGAACATGATCTCGCTGGAGCTCAGGCCCTTGACGCGGGCCAGCTTGATATAATCGCGGGTCAGCTCGTCCACCATGTAGCGGCGGGTCCACAGAGCGTAGCCTGCGATAGACGCCAGCGACAAGCAGACGATGGGCAGCACGCTGGACGGGCCGACATTACGGGTGGAGTACAGCGTGGGGAAACCCAGGTATTTGGAGCCGAAGACCAGCACCAGCGAATAGGAGACCAGAGAAGGCACAGCGTTGACGAAAACGGTGTAGGCCGTGCCGATCCAGTCAAAGACTTTGTCCTTGAAGGCGGTCTGCAGGATGCCCAGCATGATGCCCACCAGCAGAGAGATGCCGGCAGAGATCAGGCCGAGGCGCATGGAGACGCCGAACTTCTTGCCGATGACCTTCACGACAGAGGCACCGTTCTGGATGCGGCGGGAAGTGCCGAAGTCCAGATGGAGCAGGTCATTGTAGAAGTGCAGCAGCTGGGTGCCGATGGGGTCGGTCAGACCGGCGGCTTCCAGTGCAGCGTATTTCTGCTCTTCGGTAAACTTCATGAGCTGTTCTTCCGTGAAGTAGTAGTCCGTAGGCAGGCAGCGCATCAGCAAAAAGACGATGGTTGCGATCAATAAGATCGTGACGAGCGACTGAGCCAGCCGCTTGACGGTGTATTTTAACATGATAACCAAACCTTTATAAAATAATCATCAGGCTTTGGTTGCTGCATTGAAAGCAGCGGAGAAAGCCTCGTACTCCTCGGTGGTGTAGCCGTCGCCCTGACGGGTCTCCCAGTTGACGGCCTTGTAGTTGCAGGGACCGTACATGGCGTTGATCTTGGTGTACTCGTTGACGTGAGTCAGGCACCAGAACACCTCGAACAGGCAGGGGATGCACAGTGCGTTGTTCAGCATGGAAGCCTCAGCCTTTGCGAATGCGGCATAGCGTGCATCGATATCGGTGACGATGGCCTTTGCCTCAGTGACCAGATCGGTGAACTCCTGATAATCTGCCAGCAGCTCCTTCTGGTAATCCTTCGGGTCGGCCTCGACGGCTGCGATCCAGGAGGTGGTCTGAGCGTAGTAAGCGTTGTCGTCGCTCAGGACTTCCTGACCGAGGAAGTTGACGGGATCGCCGAAGTCAGCGCCCCAGCCGTTCTGCAGGATGGAGTGCAGCTGGACGTTACGGACTTCCTTATAAATAGAAGAGACGTAGGTGCCGATGTCCAGCACGACGAAGTCATCGCCCAGGCTCTCGGAGAAGCACTGCTTCAGAACGGTGGCGGTATCCAGAGCAGTGGTGTCGCCGCTCTTGATGTAGTGGTAGCAGTGGACGGGGAAGGTGACGCCAATAGCGCTCAGCTCTTCCATGGCCTGCTTCTTCAGGTCAGCGATGTCGCCGCCGTTGTCGCGGAGGCGGATCATGGTCTTGCCGTCGTAAGCCTGACTGTCGAAGCCCATCTCCTTGGCGACCAGAGTGGTGTACTCCTCACCCTTGGTGTTGTAGCAGACACCGGGCATGGTGTAGTAGTCGTTCTCGCACTTCAGGGGGTTGATCTTGTTGGTGCGGGCGTAGTAGTTGGTGAAGTCGATGCCCTTGTAGAAGCACTGACGGAACGCGCGGTTGGAAACAGCCTTGTTCCAGTTCTCGTCCAGATTGCCGTTCTCATCCTTGCGCTGGAAGTTCAGGTGCATCTGGTAGCTGAACTTGGTGGGGCGCTTCTCGCACAGGAACTTGTTGTGCTCGTTGTTGGAATCGGAGGTGATGGTGGTCAGGTTGGACTCGGTCAGGTCGATGTTATCGACCTCGCCGTTCTCGTACAGCTGCAGGCCCATGGACAGGTCGGGGATCATGGTGATGGTGTGATGCTCGAAACGGGTGCAGTCGTCTGCAGCGTAGTAGTTGGGGTTGGGGATGAAGCTCTTGGTGTTCTGCTGGATGTACTCCTCGATGAGGTACGAACCATTGTACCACATGGTGGAGTAATCGCAGGCGCGGAAGCCATCGATGCCCAGCTCATTGATGAGGTCCTCAGAGGCGGGGTAGAAGCTGTTGTAGGCAGCGACAGTGTCGAAGTAGGGGCAGGGGGTCTTGCAGGTGAAGACCAGAGTGTAGTCGTCCGGAGCCTCGATGCCGACACCAGCAGCCAGCATATCCTCGTAGGTCATGTCAGCAGCAGCGTCGCCCTTGTCCTTGGTCAGGTCGTAGTACTCAGCAGCGCCCACGACGGTCTCAGAGGGCATGGAGGTGTTGAAGGCCTCGTTCTTGAGAGCGTTCAGGACCCACTCAAGACCCACGAGGAAGTCCTTGGAGGTCAGGTGAGACTTGACCTCGCCGTTGACGTCGCACCAATCGACATTGTCGCGCAGGTGGAAGGTCCAGACGGTGGAGTCCTCGTTGTGCTCCCAGCTGGATGCGATGGCGGGCACTGCCTTGCCGTAGCAGTCGAAGCTCAGCAGGCCGTCCCAGCAGTTGGTGGTGACGTTCAGGTCGGAAGCGGACTGGCTGTACAGGAAGTTCCAGGTCTCCAGCTCACGGTTGGCAGTTTCGAAGGAGACGTAATCGGTGATGGCGTCGGCTGCAGGTGCAGCTGCGCCGGAGGCGGCACCGGAGGTGCTGGCAGCAGTGCTGCTGGAAGAACCACCGCAAGCGGCCAGGATGCTTGCAGCGCCCACGACGCCGGAAGCCTTGAGGAAGCTGCGGCGGCTGATGGAATGAGACTCAAAATTTGCGTTCATTGTGTTTTCCTCCCAATTATTCTTTCGTGTCTCGGTTCTATGGCGCAGGGTACCTTGCCCTGCCGATTTCCCACTCCTACGAGATTATCTGTCCCTCTGTATTACCAGAGAATACAAAAGAGCGCAGAAACAGACCCCTCTGTCTGTGTCTGTGCTCCTCCCGTAAAATCCTTAACACGACATATATTGTACCATCGAAATAAATAGTTGTCAATGGAATGTAAAATACCTTTTCTTCCAAAAGAAAGTCGCACTCTGCATAGAGATGAAATAAATTTACTTTACTGTGATGAAGAGTGACGAAAATAAGATAAACAGGCCCAAAAACAAAACAACGGGAGCTGTTCTTGGGTTAAGAACAGCTCCCGTGTGTGGGATACAGGCCGGAAGCAGGAACTCCCGGCGGAAAAGAGTTAAGAAAAAGTTAAGATTTTGCGGCGTCGAAAGCCTTGGCAAATTCCTCGTACTGAGCGGTGGTGTAGGCGTCCTCGCTGGTCTCCCAGTTGACGTACTTGAAGTTGCAGGGGCCGAACATGGCGTTGATCTTGGTGTACTCGTTGACGTGGGTCAGGCACCAGCGGACATCGTAGTAGCAGGGGACAGCCAGCGAGTTGTTGATCATGTAGGCCTCGGCCTTTGCGAAAGCCTCATAGCGGGCGTCGGTGTCGTCCACGATGGCGTTGGCTGCGTTGACCAGGTCGGTGAACTGTTCAAACTCGTCTACCAGCTCCTTCTGATAATCGGCGGGATCCTCCGCCACCAGCTGGATGTTGGAGTAGTTGACGGCGTAGTAGGCGTTGGAGTCGTGCAGGATCTCCTGACCCACAAAGTTGACGGGGTCGCCGAAGTCTGCGCCCCAGCCGTTGATGACGAAGCCGTGGAGCTTGGGGATGCGGACTTCCTTTGCAAGGCTGGAAACGTAGGTGCCGAGGTCCAGCTGGATGAAGTCGTCGCCGAAGCTGTCGGTGAAGCACTGCTTGAGGACGGTGGCGTTGTCCTGCTGGACGGTGTTGCCGGCCACGAAGAAGAAGGGGACTTTCACCGGGAAGGTGACGCCGACGGCGGAAAGCTCGTCCATGGCCTGCTTCTTGAGGGCGGCGATGGAGTCGGCGGTGGACTTGCGCAGGTGGATCATGGTCTCGCCGTCGTACTTCTCGCCGTCGATGCCCAGCTCCTTGGCCACCAGATCAACATAATCGGTGCCTTTGGAGTTGTAGCAGACGCCCTTCATGGTGTAGTAGTTGTTCTCACACTTGAGGGGGTTGATCTTGTTGAAGCGTGCGTAGTAGGGAATGAGGTTCAGGCCCTCCTGGAAGCAGCGGCGGAATGCCCGGTTGGCCACGGCCTTGTTCCAGTTCTCGTTGGGGGTGCCGTCGGAGTTGAGGCAGTTGAAGTTGAAGTGGAAGTCGTAGGCGTACTTGGTGGGGCGCTTCTCACAGAGCTGGTCGTTGTAGGCGTTGGAAGTGTCGGAGGTGATGGTGGTCAGGGTGCTCTCGCTCAGCTCCAGCTCGTCCAGCTCGCGGTTCTGGTACAGCTGGTAGCCCACGGTCAGGTCGGTGATCATGCTCAGGGACACGCGCTCGAAGCGGCTGCACTCGTCAGCTGCATAATAATGAGGGTTCGGGATGAACCGCTTGGAGTTGTCGGAGACGAATTCCTCGATGAGGTAGGGGCCGCAGCACCACTGCTGGGTGTAGTCCACGCCGCGGAAGCCCTCGACGCCCAGTTTTTCCACCAGAGCCGGGGGTGCCGGATAGCAGCAGACGTAGGAAGCCACGGTGTCGAAGTAGGGGCAGGGATTTATGCAGGTGTAGACGACGGTGTAATCATCCGGTGCATCGATGCCGACGCCTGCGGCCAGCATATCGTCGTAGGTCAGGGCCGCGGCGGCTGCGTCGTCCATCGCATAGGTCTTGTCGTAGTAATCGGCTGCGCCCACGACGGTGGTGGAGGGCATGGAGGTGTTGGCGGCCTGATTCTTCTTTGCGTTCAGCACCCACTCGAAGCCTACGAGGAAGTCTTTGCTGGTCAGATGGTCCTGCACCTCGCCGTTCATGTCCACCCAGTCCACATCGTCACGGAGGTGGAAAGTCCAGACAGTGGAGTCCTCGTTGTGCTCCCAGCTCTTAGCCAGAGCCGGCACCGGCTTGCCGTAGTTGTCGAAGCTGACAAGACCGTCGATGATGTTGGTCGTCACGTTGAAGTCGATGGCCTGCTGGCTGTAGAGCATATTCCAGCTCTCGATCTCACGGCCAGAAGTCTCGTAAGTAAACAGCTCGCTCAGGCCTTTGCTGGAAGCAGCTGCACCGGAAGAAGCCGACGAAGCGCTGGCTGCGGTGCTGGAAGAAGAGCCGCCGCAGGCAGCCAGCAGACCAGCTGCGCCAACAGCGCCGGCACCCTTGAGGAAGCTGCGGCGGGTGATGGTGTGAGACTCAAAATCGTGGTACATATTCTTTCCCTCCTGTAATGATTGGTACGGCTCTGCGTTTCCCAAATCCCTATCCTGTCCATACTACTTTACCTAAAAAGGGTACAAAAAGGGCGCAGAGACAGATTTTATTGATCTGTTTCTGCGCCATTGCAGAACCCGTATCGATTGCAAATATTCTATCATCCCACAGGCGGGAAGTCAAGAAAAAACACTCTGGTACGGATTGAATCTTATTGATTCAGCAAACACATAAAAATGAAAATATTTCATGTGCTGACTGAAATAGAATGACTTTTACGTCTGCTTAGCCCTGAATAGCAGCGTCGAAAGCCTTGGCGAACTGCTCGTACTGGACGGTGGTGTAGGCTTCCTCGGAAGTCTCCCAGTTGACAGCCTTGTAGTTGCAACCGCCGTACATGGCGTTGATCTTGCTGTACTCGTTGGCGTGGGTCAGGGACCATGCGATGTCGTAGTAGGTGGGGCTGACCAGCACGTTCTCCAGCATATAGGCCTCAGCCTTGGCGAAGGCCTCGTAGCGGGCGTCGGTGTCGTTGACGATGGCGTTGGCGGCATTGACCAGATCGGTGTACTGCTCGAAAGCATCCATCAGGTCCTTCTGGTAGTCGGCAGGAGCCTCAGCCACCCGGGCGATGTTGGAGTAGTAGTGTGAGTAGAAAGCATTGTCGTCGTGGAGGGTCTCCTGACCGAGGAAGTTGATGGGGTCGCCGAAGTCGGCGCTCCAGCCGTTGATGACAAAGCTCTGGAGCTGAGGAGTGCGGACCTCCTGGGTCAGGCTGGAAACGTAGGTCTGGACGTCCAGCTTGATGAAGTCATCGCCGAAGCTGTCGGAGAAGCACTGCTTGAGGATGGTGGCGTTGTCCAGTGCAGAGGTGCTGCTGGCGATGATGAAGTAGGTGGCCTTGACGGGGAAGGTGACGCCGATGGCGCTCAGCTCCTCCATGGCCTGCTTCTTCAGGGCAGAGATGTCGCCGCCGTTGGCACGCAGGCGGATCATGGTCTCGCCATCATAAGCCTCACCATCGAAGCCCATCTCCTTGGCCACCAGAGTGGTGTACTCAGCGCCCTGCGTGTTGTAGCACAGACCCTTCATGGTGTAGTAGTCGTTCTCGCACTTCAGGGGGTTGATCTTGTTGTAGCGGGAGAACCATGCCTTCAGGTTCAGGCCGCGGTAGAAGCACTGACGGAAAGCAGTGTTAGCGATAGCCTTGTTCCAGTTCACATCGGGGGTGCCGTCGGCGTTGTTCTTCTGGTAGTTGAAGTGCATGGCGTAGGCAGAGGGGCGGGCGCGCTTCTCACAGAGCTGGCTGTTGTACTCGTTGTTGGGGTCGGAGGTGATGGTGGTGATGGTGCTCTCGTTCAGGTCGATCTCGTCCAGCTCGCGGTTCTGGTAGAGCTGGAATGCGATGGCCCGATCGGAGATCATGGTCACGGTCAGACGCTCGAAGCGGCTGACGTTGGCAGCATCGTAGTAGTGGGGGTTGGGGATATAGCTCTTGGTGTTGCCCTGGATATACTCCTCGACGATATAGGGGCCGCAGTACCACATGTTGGTGTTGTCGCAGCCACGGAAGGTCTCGATGCCCAGCTCGTCGATCAGCACCTGAGAGGCAGGGTAGAAGCTGGTGTAGGCAGCAACGGTATCGAAGTAGGGGCAGGGATCCTTGCAGGTGAAGACCAGGGTGTAATCATCCGGAGCCTCAACGCCCACGCCTGCGTCCAGCATATCCTGATAGTGCAGGTCGGCGGCGGCAGCTCCCATATCCTTGGTCTTCTCGTAGTACTCCTCAGCGCCCACGATGTACAGGGTGGGCATGGAGGTGTTGTTGGCCTCGTTCTTGGAGGCGTTCAGCACCCACTCCAGACCGACCAGAAAATCGGTGGCGGTGATGTGCTCCTTCACCTCGCCGTTGCAGTCCACCCAGTCCACATCGTCGCGCAGGTGGAAGGTCCAGACGGTGGAGTCCTCGTTGGCCTCCCAGCTGGTGGCGATGGCGGGCACCAGCTTGCCGTAGCAGTCGAAGCTCATCAGGCCGTCCCACAGGTTGGTGACGACGTTGGCATCGCTGAGGGTCTGGCTGTACAGCAGGTTCCAGCTCTCGATCTCACGGTTGGCAGACTCCCAGGAGATATACTCCTTGAGGGGAGTGGCACCAGTGGAGTTGGGGGCCTCCACGCCGGAAGCAGCCGTGCTGCCGGAGTTGTTGGACTTGCTGCCGCCGCAGGCGGACAGCAGGCCGGCGGCACCCACGACGCCTGCGCCCTTCAGGAAGCTGCGGCGGGTGATGTTGCGGGACTCAAAATCGATGTTCATTGAGATACGCTCCTCCGAGATGTTGTTTTCCTTTTTTCCTATCCTAAATGCAAAAAACGGCGCGCTCCGGGTGCCAAAAACGCACAAAGCGCCCGGGACCGCACCTTTCGTATTCTAACATTGTGGGCAAAAGAAGTCAATGACATACAGCGCTGAAATAGAAACAAAATGGTAACGGATGCTTTTTTCTGAAAAATGACGGCAAAAAAAACGGTAAAGAATGGAAAGAAGTCATACCTTTACAAGATGACGAATGGATACAACGAAAGTTGGAAAACGCAAAGCGGCTATCTTTTTTCATAAAATCATGCTACAATACTACTGAATGAATCCTATATTAAGGAGTACACGGATGAAAAAGCTGGTTTCGATGTATCAAAAATATATGTTCCGCCCCATTCTGTATAAATCTGTCACCCGGGTGTCGGTGGTGGCCGTGCTGATGCTGCTGTGGGACCGCTACGTCAGCGACGGCACGTTTACCATGTGGCAGGCCCCGGCCCTGCTGCTGGGCGTCGTGCTGCTGATGTGGGCGTGGGTGAACTACCTGCGTCTGGACGGTGTGACCATCCATCATCTGGGCGAAGAGTTTAAGGATATGGGCAAAAAGAAGAAGTTCCACTCCACCAAGTCCATCGTGGACTTTGCCGATGAGCGCATCGTCTCCTTCGAGGAGCTGGAACCGGAAGAGCGCACCTATTGCAGTATGCTCTCGAATCTCATCCTGGGCGGGGCGCTGCTCATCATCGGCCTCATCGCAGGCGCAGTGTGAGGGCAGCGGACATGGCAGAAAAAAGCGAAAAACAGCTGGTGGTGGGCATCCTCGCCCATGTGGACTCCGGCAAGACCACTCTCTCCGAAGCGATGCTCTACCGTGCAGGCAGCATCCGCAGGCTGGGCCGGGTGGACAACAAGGATGCCTTCCTCGACACCGACACGCTGGAAAAGGCGCGTGGGATCACCATCTTTTCCAAGCAGGCGCTGCTTACGGCGGGCAATACCGCCATCACCCTGCTGGACACCCCCGGCCATGTGGACTTTTCCACCGAGACGGAGCGCACTTTGCAGGTGCTCGACTACGCAGTGCTGGTCATCAGCGGCACCGACGGTGTCCAGAGCCATACCGAGACGCTCTGGCGTCTGCTGCGGCGGTATCATATCCCCACCTTCGTCTTTCTCAACAAGATGGACCTGCCCGGCATGGAGCGGCAGGAGCTTCTTGCCCAGCTGAACCGGCGCCTGGGCGAGGGCTTTGTGGATTTCGGGGCAGAACAGGCCGACCGGGACGAGGCGCTGGCCCTGTGCGACGAAAACCTGATGGACCGGATGCTGGATGCCGGACAGCTGCAGGACGCCGACCTCATCCTCGTGATGGACGGCGGCGCCATTGCCGCCTCCGGCACGCACGAGGAGCTGCTGCGCAGCTGCCCGGCGTACCTGGAGATCGCACAGTCGCAGCTTTCCGCCGAGGAGCTGGGGCTTACCCAAGAAGAAATTGCAGCCGTCATGGAAGGAGGCGAGCGCTAATGGCAGACGAGACCAAGACTCAGATTCCCAAGCCCACCCGCCAGCGTGGTCCCATGGGCCGCATGGGCGGCATGCGTCGCGGCGAAAAGGCCAAGGACTTTAAGGGCAGCATCAAAAAGCTTGGCTCCTATCTTGGAAAATATAAATTCCGCATCTTTTTCGTCA
>OHFW01000966.1_pt1 | contig 12290 bp, 10 predicted proteins | sample 1567601 | NCBI WGS metagenome assembly OHFW01 (sample SAMEA3879594, study PRJEB24766) | human gut metagenome | biome: human-associated habitat; feature: feces | place: USA | collected 1985/1987 | reverse complement strand
AAGCAGGGGCTTGTGATTGTCACTGAGGGGGAGAAGATTACGGACATTGTTACGGAGGTTCCGAAGTCGCCGGATATGAAGGTGGTGGACCTTGAGGGGCGCTACATCATGCCGGGGCTTATAAACATGCATGTGCATCTTGCGGGAAACGGAAAGCCTCAGAAGAAACAGCGCGACAACGAAAAGCTGGTAAAAACCCTTATGGGAACTGCTCTGTCAAGGGCTGTGGCATACAAGGTTGTATCTGATTTTGCAAGGACGGAGTTGTTAAGCGGTGTGACCACAATCCGCACGGTAGGAGGGCTTGGGGATTTTGACACAAGACTGAGGGACGAGATAGCTGCCGGAAAGAGAGTCGGACCGCGTATCCTTGCAGCGAACGAGGGCATATCGGTTCCGGGCGGACATATGGCAGGCTCGGTTGCGGTGGCGGCGCACAGCATAGACGAGGCATTAAAGCAGCTTGAACATGCCGGGAATGAGAAGGTCGACCTTGTCAAGCTTATGATAACGGGCGGAGTGCTCGACGCGAAGGAGAAGGGCGTGCCGGGGGAACTCAAGATGAAGCCGGAGATGGTGAAGGCTGTCTGCGACAGGGCACATGCGGCAGGCTATAAGGTGGCGGCACATGTGGAATCCCCTGAGGGCGTGAAGGTGGCACTCGCAAACGGAGTTGACTCCATAGAGCACGGCGCGAAACCGGACGATGAGATGATAAGACTTTTTAAGGAAAAGAACGCGTTCCTCTGCACGACGATTTCACCTGCGGTTCCTTATGCACTTTTTGACAGGTCACTCACTAATGCGACGGAGGTTGAGCAGTACAATGGAAACATCGTGTTTGATGGGATTGTCGAGTGCGCAAGGGTGGCACTGGCGAACGATATTCCGGTCGTTCTCGGAAATGATGTCGGATGTCCGTGGATAACACAGTATGATTTCTGGAGGGAGCTGTGCTATTTCCACAAATACACGGGAGTTTCAAATGCGTTTGCACTCTACACGGCGACGAAACGCAGTGCAGAGCTTGCCGGTATAGGTGACGACCCGGGGGTTGAGGATCTCTTCCAGCGCCTCGAGAAGGGGTGTCACCTCGGGCACGAAGGCCAGCGCAGGCTCTTCCTCGTAGCTGCCGGGCTGTTCGGTCAGCCAGCCGGTGCGCCGCAGCCGGAGCAGAAAGCCCAGCGCCAGCGTGTGGGGGTCGCGGGTGGGCTGCTCGGCCTCATCGCCCGCGTCATCCGCGTCCAGCGCCAGAGGCTTTGCCAGCGCGGCGAAATAGTCCTCGGCCCGGGACACGGCCTCGGCCCGCAGGATGCTGTAATCTGCCGTATGGCGGCACTCCTCCCACAGCAGGAGCAGCAGCTCCGCATAAAATGCCCGGTTCGGCCCCGCCAGCGGGCGGAACAGCCGCGGGCTGACCAGTTCAAACAACTGCATCCGTATGCCCCTTTCGTTCGGTAAATATCGACTTCTATTGTACCACAGAGTTTGCGTTTTTGCCATAAAACTGCAAAAAGCCCCGGAAGCGGCGGGGACGCCGCACTTCCGGGGCTGGTCAGGCTTTTATTCAGTTGGAATCGCTCGGAGATATTTTCATTTTGACGCCCAGCGAAACGTAGGTCTTTCCGTTGATGGTCTTTGCCGCGACGCCGATAGCGGTGACTTCGGCGCCTTTATCCGTGAAGCCTTTGAGAGCACTCTTGTATGCGGATGTGACCGAGGAAATGTCCATGTTTCTCAACATTTCCGAGGTGATTTCCCGCACCTTGTAATGAAAGCCACTCATCAAATCCACGTTGGAGTCCTCAGGCAGGGGGAGCGCATACATCATGATGCCCTGCGCTTTATCGACCTTTGACCACTTGTTTGTGAGAACATTGTGGTTTTCGTCTTCCATATTAAGATAGAAATTGCCATCAGCCGGTTTGATACAATCAAAGGAAGTTTCGGCCAGAGCCTTGGCTTCAGGGTCATTGGTCGTCATGCCGACTTCTTTGCTATAAACGGAAAAGAAAGCGTCCTCCACCTGCTGCTCGAAGCTTGCAGGATTGCCGCCGCCACCGCCGCCGTTGCAAGAAGCGAGCAGCAACATCGTCATTGCACCCGCCAACAGAAGGGCTGTGAGCTTTTTGAACTTTTTCATCGTCAAGTCTCCTTTGTTTTACTGGAAACACGATACAATGCAATTTTACCCCCCCCGTATGAGTTTGTCAATCGACAAAATGACAAAATTCACTCCCGCTTTTTGGGAAAAGTATACCATCCTCCGGTGGGGCAAATAAAAACACAGGCCGGCAAAGCGGTATAAAACCCCTTTGCCGGCCCGTGCGGCGCTCCCTTATTCCCAAGCCGAGCGGCAGAGCCGCGGAAAGGCTTGACAATGATTGACTCGATGATAGCACAACCTTGGTGCTCTGTCAACCGGAACGTGAAAAAAAGTAAGATGTGCGGAAGGATTTCTCCAATCTTTTCCTGAAATTACACACATTTTCCACGAATTTGTGATAGCCTTATTTTTAGAAGAACTCCCCGACAATGTACTCGTTCGTAATACAAGGCGGAACTACTCCTGATAGATGCACAACAGCCCCCCGGAATGCAGGACTCCGGGGGGCTTCGTGTTTATAAGAGGCGTTTACCAGCAGCCGCGCACCCGGAAATCCCGCTCCCATGGGTCGGGGGCGAGGTCGCGCTGGCGGAGCGAGGTGATCTGGATATAGTCGCTGCGCTGGATGAGGGCGAACAGCTTGAGGAAGAGGGCCGGGTCGCCCTGCACCTCCAGCGTGACCGAGCCGTCGTCCTCGTTCTCCACCCAGCCGGTGAGGCCAAGGCTCTGGGCGGCGTACCGGGCGCGGTAGCGGAAGCCCACGCCCTGCACCTGCCCTTCGATGGAGTACCGCCGCCGGACGGTGCCCTCGGGCAGGGCGGGGGGCTGGCGGTCCTTTTCATTCAGAAAATCGAACATAAGCGGCTTACAGCTCCTGATATGCGCTCATCAGGGCGGGGATGAACTGCTTTTTGCGGCTGACGACGCCGGGCAGCGCCCAGCTGCCATCTTCCTCCGGCTCCTTCTCGAAGCCGCTGCGCAGCATCTCGTCGGCATGACGGCCGGTGCAGATGACGACGCTCTCTTCCTTCGGCACATCGGTCAGCAGCATATAGAGGTCCTCCACGTTCTGCTTGCCGCAGGCTTCGGGCAGATAGGGGGTGAGCAGCTTCTGGGCCGCTTTCAGGTTCTTGCGGGTCATGTAGCTGCCCTGCGCCACGCCGAAGCGGACGTCGCCGCACATGAACACCTTGAAATCCTGCAGGAAGACTTCCTCCGGGGTCTTGCCGTCCAGCTTCTCGCCGGCCTCGAACATCTCGGAGGCAAAGGCGTCGATCTCGACGCCCGCGATTTTGGCGAGGCGATGGGCAGTGGAGACATCGACGGGAGTGCAGGTGGGGCTGCGAAAGACCAGCGTATCCGAGAGGATGGCCGCCAGCAGCAGACCGGCGATCTGAGGCCGTATCTCGACGCCGTTCTCATCGTACATCTGGGTGATGATGGTGGCGGTGCAGCCCACGGGCTGGTTGCGGAAGTAGACCGGGCCGCTGGTCTCGAGGCTGCCGATGCGGTGGTGGTCGATGATCTCCAGGATCTCAGCCTGGTCGAAGCCCTCCACGGCCTGGGTGGCCTCGTTGTGGTCCACCAGGATGATGCGGCGCTTGCGCAGGGCAATGATGTTGCGGCGGCTGACCATGCCGCAGTACTTGCCTTCCTCGTCGAGGATGGGGAAGTAGCGGTGGCGCACCTTGGCCATCACGCGGGTGACGTCGGCCACCGGCGTGACGAGGGTGAACTTCATGATGTCGCTGCGGGTCATATAGTAGGAGATGGGGGCGCACTGGCTCACGAGCTTGCCGGCGGCGTAGGTGTCGCAGGGGGCGGTCATGATGGCCACGCCCGTCTCCTCGGCGATGCGCTGGATGGTGCGGCCCACCTTGGCGCCGTTGCAGATGATGAGGAGGGATGCTTCCTTCTCGATGGCGCACAGCTGGCTCTCATAGCGGTTGGTCAGGATGACGATGTCGCCCTTTTCGACGTTGTTTTCCAGCATCTCAGGGGTGGCAGTGCCGATTTTGATATGACCGGTGGTGCAGACGGCGTTCTCGTTGCCGACGACCATGGTGCCGCCGAGGGTCTCGAGGATATTTTTATAGGTGGTGCGGCTGGTGGCAAGCACACCGGTGTCGAACACGTCCATGTTGGCCGTGGCGATGTCCTTCACGGTGATGATGCCTTCCAGCTCGTTGTCGGCGCTCGTGATGGGCAGGGTGTCGATCTGCTGGTCGCGCATGATCTCCCATGCCTTGCGCAGACTGGTGGAGCCGGGGATGCCGGGCATCTCGCGGTAGTCCACATCACGGATCTTCGGGTTGACATCGGTACACATCCGGGGCGGCGCGACGCCGAACCGCTTGAGCACGAATTCCGTCTCCTGGTTCATCCGTCCGGCCCGGCGGGCCTCGCAGACGAGGGAGCTTGTCTTATTTTTCAGCTCTGCGTAAGCGATGGCAGAGCAGATGGAGTCGGTGTCCGGGTTGCGATGCCCGATGACCACGACCTTATGGGCTGTCTTTGGCATGGATTCCTTCCCCCTTTATGGGTCTTGTCCTTCTTATCCGTCATGCCGGAGCGTCGGCCCGATTTTTCTGCGCCCCTGCACGGCGCAGAAAAGGGCGGCACTCTGGCAGCTTTCATTGTAACACAAGATAGAAGAGGGGTAAAGTGGTGCAGAAGAGCGGAAATCTTAAAATTTTGAGAGATTCTTGTATACATCTCCTTGCCTTTTCGGAGAGGACGCTGTATCATAGGAATATGTCTGTCTACTTTTAAGAAAAGCCCCCTCGGGGGGCAGCGCGGAGGAACGAATGACCAGCACAAAATTTGAGTCGAAGCCTTTGTTTACCCGCCAGCAGCTGACGGCGCTGCTGCTGCCGCTTATCGCGGAGCAGGCCCTGAGCGTCACCATCGGTCTGGCCGATACCCTCATGGTGTCGTCGGTAGGCGAGGCGGCGGTGTCGGGCGTGAGTCTTGTGGACACCTTCAACACCCTGATGATACAGATCATGACGGCGCTGGCCACCGGCGGCGCGGTGGTCGCCAGCCAGTACATCGGCCACCGGGAGGAGAAGAACGCCCGGGCCGCGGCCGCACAGATCCTGTTCATCATGTCCAGCTTCAGCGTTCTGGTGGCGGCGGTGGTCGTGGTGGGCCGCCACGCCATCCTGCGGGGCATCTTCGGCTCCATCGACGCCGATGTGATGAAGTACGCCGAGACATATTTCCTGCTGTCGGCCTTGAGCTACCCTTTCATCGGCCTGTATAACGCAGGCGCGGCCCTCTTCCGGGCGCAGGGCAACAGCAAGATCAGCATGATGTCCAGCCTTGTGATGAATGTCGTCAACATCGGCGGCAATGCCATCCTCATCTTTGGCTTCAAGATGGGCGTCATGGGTGCGGCGCTGGCCAGCCTCGTCTCCCGCGCGGTGGCCTGCTGTGCCGTCCTCTTCCTGCTCCAGAAGCCGGATTGTATGCTCCGCGTCACCGGCCTGTCGGCCCTGAAGCCGGACGGAAAGCTCATCCAGCGCATCCTGCGGGTGGGCATCCCGGCGGGCATCGAGAACGGGATGTTCCAAATCGGCAAACTGTCGGTGGCCAGCCTCACCAGCACCCTCGGCACCGCCGCCATCGCGGCCAATGCCGTGGCCAACACCACCAGCACCTTCCTGAACATCCCGGCCAGCGCCGTCGGCATGGCGGTGCTCACGGTGGTGGGCCAGTGCCTCGGTGCAGGCGAGAAAGAGCAGGCTGTCTGGTATGCCCGCCGTCTGCTGCTGGTGGCCTACTGCGGTGCCTGGGTCATGAACCTGTCGGCCTTCTTCTTCGCCGACCGCTGGGCGCTGTCCTGGTTCAGCCTCTCGCCGGAGGCTTCGGCCATGGCGCTGGAAGTCATGATGTGGTTCAACATCGTCTCCCTCTTCTTCTGGCCCTCCAGCTTCACCCTGCCCAACATCCTCCGTGCCGCCGGAGATGCCAGCTTCACCATGACCGTCAGCATCGTGTCCATGTGGGTGTTCCGCGTGGGCTTCTGCTACCTGTGGGTCCTGAAGATGGGCGGCGGACTGCTCAGCATCTGGATGGGGATGTATCTCGACTGGGCGTTCCGCTCCATCTGCTTTATGGTGCGTTTTGTCCGGGGAAAATGGCTCGAGCAGCAAGTCATCTGAAACTGCCTCTTGCTTTTTTCGGCTCAGAGTGGCAGAATGAGAAAAAGAAATGGAAGAAGGGGATTCTCTATGCTGTTTCATCCTGCACAACTGGGCCTCGCCCATCTGGACAAAGCAACGCTGGAAGCCGATAAGAAAGCCTGCAAAAAGATCGGCCCCTGCGGCGTGGGCAAAAAGGCCCTCTACCTCAACAGCTTTTACATCGACCGCCGGTATTATCTGCCCTATGGCAGCATCAGCCGTGTGTTTAAGCGGGTGGCCATGAGTCAGGGAGGCTTCTCCGGCAAGGGGATGTTTGCCTCGATGGCTTACCTCGTGGTGGAGTACGACGGCGGCAAGCAGAAGCAGTGCAACTTCAAGGACGAGCGGGACGTGGACGCCCTGCTGGAAGTGCTGGCGAAAGAACAGCCCAACATCCCGCGTCTGAGCGCCGCAGGCGAGGCGGAAATTGCCCGCCAGAAGGCCGAGAAAGCCGCCCGGAGGCTGCCCCAGCTCTCGAAAGAGGCAGAGCAGAGCGTGGGCCAGCTCAAGCGCGCATCGGACTACCTCGCCAAGAAACCGGAGCTTGCCAAAGAACTCAGCGCCGCCGAGCGCCGCAAGCGCGCCCAGCTGCAGAGCAAGCCGGTGTATAAATATGTGGCGCTCATCATCAGTCTGTTCGGCGTGGTGTCTGCGGCCTATGGCATCCAGAGCATCATCAACCACACCGGAAACTACGGCATCTACTTTGCGCTGTTCGGCTTTGCGGCCATCTTCCTCTTCTCCAGCTACAACATGATGCCTACGGCCCACAACAACCGTAATGCCATCATGAAGCGTGCCGACAGGGCCGAAGCGGCCATGGCCGAGTACATCAAAGCCTATCCCGGCGGGAACTTCCCAGTGCCGGACATCTACGCTCACCCTGTGGTGCTCAAGCAGATGACCGATGCTCTTCAGGAGGGCCGGGCCGTCACCCTGCCCGAAGCTCTCGAGGCTGTGAAGAACCGCCTCAAAGAGGTCAACGCCGACGTTCAGGTAGAGCAGGAAGAGTACGACGAGATCGTCCAGATCAAGGCCATGTTCCTCAACCACGATTATCAGTAACGAAATAAAGAAATGCCATCGCCGCGAGGCGATGGCATTTTTGTGTCTTATCAGACTTCTGCGGGCTGGGGCTGAGTGAATATCTTCATGCTGTCCTTGTAGGCGTGGATGAAGTAGACGATCTCTGCGATGGCGGTCAGCGTCCAGGAGCAGGGGTAGAGCAGGTAGAGCGAGGGGATGGTATGGAAGTGGGCGAAGATGGTGTAGACCCAGATGACCCGGAACACGCAGGAGCCGAGGACGACGATGACAGTCGGCACTACTGTCTTGCCCAGGCCGCGGGAGGCCGCGATGGTGCAGTCCATGAAGGCCGAGATGCAGTAGGCAAAGCCCATGACGCCCACACGCTTCATGCCGGCGTCGATGACGGCGCCCTCGGTGGTGAAGAGGGCGAGGAACTGCCGCCCGAAGATGAACAGCGAACCGCCCAGCACGAGGCCGACGCCGAAGGAATAGGCGAGGGCGATGAAGTAGCTCTTCTTCACGCGGTCAGGCTTGCCCGCGCCGTAGTTCTGACTCATGAAGCTGGCGCAGGCCATATAGAACGCGGCCATTGCGTCGTATATCATGTTGTCGGCGTTGGCGGCGGCGGAGTTGCCCTTGACCATGAGGGAGTCAAAGGAGTTGACACCGGCCTGGATGAAGAGGTTTGCAATGGCGAAGACGGCGTTCTGGAATCCGGCGGGCAGGCCCAGCGCGAGGATGCGCTGGGTGGTGGCAGGGTCGAGGGCGACCTTGTGGAAGTCCAGGGCGTAGCAGTCCTGCACGTGGGTCAGCGCCCGCAGAACAAGGAAGGCCGAGACGCACTGAGAGATGGCACTTGCCAGCGCGACGCCCACCACGTCCAGATGGCAGACGATGACGAAGAAGAGGTTGAGCAGGATGTTCAGCGCGCCCGCGATGCACAGGTAGTACAGCGGCTTTTTCGTCTCGCCAATGGCGCTGAAGATGGCGTTGCCGTAGTTATAAAGAGCCAGCGCCGGCATACCGAGGAAGTACACCCGCAGGTAGAGCACGGCGCCGGGGTAGAGGTCTTCTTTGGTGTTGAGCAGATGGAGCAGGGCCGGAGAACCCAGCAGGCCGATGAGCAGGAGCAGTACGCCAGCGGCGATGCTGACCAGCAGAGCCGAGTGGACGGTCTTCTCCACATCGTCGGCATGGCGCGCACCGTAGAACCGGGCCACCAGCACGTTGATGCCGTTGCTCAGACCGATGAGAAAACCGGTGAACAGGGTGACGAAGATGCTGGTGGAGCCTACCGAGCCGAGGGCCGTGGAGCCTGCGAACCGGCCCACCACAGCCACGTCCGACATATTAAAGAGCACCTGCAGCAGATTGGACAGGACCAGCGGCAGGCTGACCAGGAGGATCTGTTTGGCCAGAGGCCCTTCGGTCAGAGACTTTGCGGATGAACTCATAGTTTCTTTTTTCCTTTTCTTATCCCAAAACAGTACCCGCGCACACCGGGGCACAAGCTCTATTATAAGGATGTTTTTGCTTTTTGCAATATGAAAAGATAGCCCTCTGACAATAGAAAAGGGGTTGTTGCAAAATAGCTCCAACAAAAATGAGATAGACTTCTCCAACTACCCGGCCATCCTTGCCGGCTGGAACAGCGAGGAAGGCCAGAGAGCATTTGCCGCGTGGCAGGCGGAACAGGCTCATCATCCCCCCAGCAAAGAGAAACAGAGCGTTCCCGATGGGGAACGCTCTGTTGTACATATCGTTATTGTTCGTGGATTTTTCAGGGTGCGTCTGCAGGGCGCACCCTGTTTTTGTTTCATCATGGTTGGGTGTACGTCAAACCGCATCACCGCAACTCCTTATAGGTTTCTTCCGGCACCGGCTCGCACCACTCGTTAGAGGTGCCTTCGCCGGGCACTTCCACTGCCAGATGAGAGAACCAATAATCGGGTGCAGCACCATGCCAGTGCTTGACCTCCGGGGGAATATTCACCACATCGCCCGGATGCAGCTCCTGCGGCGCTTTGCCCCATTCCTGATAGTAGCCCCGGCCTGCCACGCAGACAAGGATCTGCCCACCGCCCTTTGCAGCATGGTGGATGTGCCAGTTGTTCCGGCAGCCCGGCTCAAAGGTGACGTTGTAAATGCCAACCTGTGCGGTGGACAAGGGTGCCAGATAGCTTTTTCCGCTGAAATACTGTGCAAAACCGTCGTTGGATGCACCGATGGGGAACACCATTTCACTCTGGTGCTTTGCCTTGGCATCCTCTGCAGCGTCCTCTGCCCAGACTTCCTTGGCCATGCGGAAAGCCGCCCACGCCTTGGGCCAGCCTGCATAAAACGCCGCATGGGTCAGGATCTCTGCAATCTCAGTCCGGGTAATACCGTTGTTTTTCGCTGCCGTCAGGTGATACCGAAACGAGGAGTCCGTCAGTCCCTGCGCCATCAGTGCTACCACCGTCACAAGGCTGCGGTCCCGGAGGGAGAGTTTATCCTCTCGGCTCCACACCTGCCCGAATAGTACCTCATCGTTAAGTTCTGCAAATTTTGGTGCAAATTCGCCCAGAGCATCCCGCCCTGCGGTCTGTTTTACTGCCATTATACGTTCCTCCCCATCTCGTAAGCCTGTGCCATTGCAGAGGTGTTTTGCACCGCACCCGGCTCATAGACACCGCCTGCTACAAGGACTCCCTTTTCCACGGCACCTTCCACACAGTCTGCATAGCCCCGGAAGCAGGTCAGCGTAGTGTTCGCAGAGGCTTTTTCCTCGTCTGCCATGGTGGTGATGTAGTAGAATTCCTTGTCTTTGACCTCAAGCCACCGTGCCACGGTACGGTCGATCACTGCCTTCAACTGGGCACTGATGGAGTAGAAGTATACCGGGCTTGCCAGCACAATGACATCGGCATCGATCATCTTTTGCAGGATGTCTGCCATATCATCCTTGTGGACGCAGGCTCCGTCGTGGGTGCTGCAGTAGTAGCAGCCGGAACAGGGAGCCACCTTTTTCTCAGCGACCCGGATCTTTTCTGCTTTGTGCCCGGCATCCTGCGCTCCACGCAGAAATTCGTCGCATAGAATATCAGAGTTGCCGCCCTTCCGGGGACTGCCAGACAAAATCAATACCTTCTTGCTCATAGGAACCTCCTTGACAGCAGAGTGCATCCGCATTATGATGTTGATAAAGTTTGATTTTATCATACAACTTAAAGCGCACTTTAAGTCAAGGGCTTTTTGAAAAAAACGGAGGTTTCAGATGATCTATACCGTAGGTGAAATGGCACAAAAGCTGGGCGTACCTGCCTCCACCCTGCGCTACTACGACAAAGAAGGGTTACTTCCCTTTGTGGAGCGTTCCTCCGGCGGCATTCGGATGTTCCGGGAAAACGACTTCGAGTGGCTGCAGGTCATCCGCTGCATGAAAAAAGCCGGAATGTCCATCAAGGATATCCGGCAGTATATTGAGCTTTCCATGCAGGGAGACGACACCATTGACACCCGGCTGGAAATGTTCCGGCATCAGCGGGAGGTACTCACCCAGCAGATCCAGCAGTTACAGCATACGCTGGAGACCGTGGAGTATAAATGCTGGTTCTATGAAGCCGCCAAAGCCGCTGGGACAGTGGATGTCCCCGGTGCGATGACCGATGCGGATGTGCCGGAGCAGTTCCGTGCCATCCGGCAGGAGCTTCGGGGACAGAAGATTCCGAATGGCGAAAAATAAGAAATACCGTTCCAGTTGCTTTTGGAACGGCATTTTTCTTAATCTTCTAACCCATGGCTCCCGGTTACGGTTTTCAAGTATTTCTCCGGGTCGCCATTCAGAATCAGGTCTGCATACGCCAGCGGGTCATTGTAGATGAGATAATTCAGTAGAAAACAAAAGATCCGAACCCTTCTCCCATTGAGAAAAGGTTCGGATTTTCATTGTTTGGTGCGACCGGGAGGATTCGAACCTCTGGCCTTCCGGGTCGGAGCCGAACGCTCTATCCAGCTGAGCTACGATCGCACGATTTGTACTGATGAATCAGTACAATATAGTATAGCACAGCCTTGCAAAAAATGCAAATAAAACTTCAGCGGCGGTTCCGCAGCCAGATGCGGTACAAGCCGTCGGTGATAAGAGTCTCCCGGTAGAGGATGGGGGTGCGGCAGGCCTCCCGGATGGTCCGGGGCAGATTGCCGGTGGCATAGAATTTCGTTTCGGGGCCGAGTTCGGCACAGAAACGGCTGGCCAGCCCGTCCAGCATCCCGGCAGTGCCCAGCACAAAGCCGTTTTGCAGACAGGCGGCGGTGTTTTTGCCCAGCACAGAGACGGGCGCGGGGGCAGAGAGGTCGATCTGGGGAAGCTGAGCGGTGTTCTGCACCAGTGCGGCCAGCGAAAGCTGCGGCCCGGGCAGGATGACGCCGCCCACAAGCTCCTGCCTCCCGTTGACGGCCATCAGGGAGATGGCCGTGTCGGCTGAGATGACCACCAGCGGGCCGGAGCCTTCCGCCAGCGCAGCCACTGCGCCGCAGAGCAGCTCTGCACCCAACTGGGCGGGATTGTCCAGCCGGAGACGGATGCCGCTCTTGAGTCCCGGCCCGACGGTCAGGATGCGCACCGGGCAGAGCATCTGCAAAGCGGCCAGTACCCGCCCCGTCAGCGCAGGCACCACACTGCCCAGAATGCCGCCCTCAATTTGTTCTGGCGAAGCGCCGTGGAGCGAAAGCAGATTCAGCAGCCGCAGGCCGTATTCATCGACGGTGGCGGCGGGGTCGGTGTGGAGCCGTCCGCAGAATTTCAGGTCGTCGTGCTCGTAGCCGCCAATGGTGATGTGGGTGTTGCCGAGATTGACGGTAAGTATCATGGTTGGTGCCTCCCTGCTTGCTTATAATGTATATATAATATATAACACCTTCGTCTCCCCTTGGCAAGGGGAGACGCTGCGGCCATGGCCGCAGCGGAGGGGGTGGGGCTTGCCGGA
>OHFW01000959.1_pt1 | contig 12387 bp, 10 predicted proteins | sample 1567601 | NCBI WGS metagenome assembly OHFW01 (sample SAMEA3879594, study PRJEB24766) | human gut metagenome | biome: human-associated habitat; feature: feces | place: USA | collected 1985/1987 | reverse complement strand
TTTCATCAGATACTTTCTGACTGCCGAAACATTTTCACTCCAACAACTACAAATTTCACCCAAGATGTTTTCTGAATACAGCTCTAGTCATTTCCATCATCCGGTCGATCTGAGCCTGCTCTTTTGGGGACTTTCCCTCTTTTAGAACTTCCAGAATCAGAGAAACTTCTTCAGGAGTAAAGCGAAGCCCTTTTCTATTGGCATTGGTGATCAGACTGAGCATGACCGGGGCGAGATTGCGTCCGGTCTTGCCTTGGGTCTGTTGTGCTGCCAGTCTGATCAGTTCCAGCTTGGCTGGGTCGATTGATTTCATTGCAGGATGGTTCATCCATTGTTCCATTTGTTAAATCTCCTTTCTGATTTAGCGGTTGAGAAATATCGGCTGACGCAGTGGAAGGGGTCAGTGCATGTGCAAAAAGTTCATTACAGGTATTGAAAGTGTTGCGTTGTTCAGGAGTAAGCAGATTCATAAGAAAACTGAGAGGAGAGTCCCGGGTGTTTTCAAAGGATGGTTCCGGTGGAGGCGGATCTGAAGATTCATTTCGGAACTTGTTTTTAAATTCGTTTGCAGATTCATTTTCAAATCCATTTCCGAACCTGTTTTCAAATTCATTTTCAGAATTATTTCCGAATCCCCAATTTCCAGGGTCGGGAGAGAAATCCTGAAATAACTGCACCATAGACAGCATTTCTTTCATGTTTTTCAGATTTTCACTCATCTGACGCTCAGATTCAGTCAGATAAGGGGCGAGTACCTCAAGAATTTCTTCATAAGAAAAGGAAGCGGATAAGGAATGTGCTTTTAAAGGTGATTCTGAGAAAGTATACCTGGAAGAAAATAGTTCCAAAGTTCTCTGAAGCTCCGAAAATTTAATCCATGTGGCAAGCATACGTTGCTGAGAAAAGGAAAAAAAAGGGAGCAGGAGTTTCAGAATACGAAACTGTACCGGGGTTGTGAGTTCATCAAGAAGCGTCATGGGAGAAGGTTTATCCATAAAAAGAGTTCCTGACTGCGGCGTTGTAAATATATATGCGTAGCTTTTTAAAAAAATGTTCATACTATAATAAGAAAGAACAAAATAAAAAGAAAAGAGGAAAAACAGATGTCAGGAAAACTGATCATTGAAGGAAATGCAGTCTATGAACTGGATGAAGAATGTATGCTCAGAAAAAGACTGGATCAGACAGATGAAGAAGAAAAGCGAGAAGCAGAAGGCTGGGTGGCCGGTAAATATCCGAAGGAAGATACAAAAAAGTAAACTAACAGAACGCAGAGATACAAAGTGTGATTCGAAGGAAGTGTATGTGATAAAAGAAAGAGGGGGTGAAGAAGTCCCCTCTTGCAAAAGTAATACTTATGATGAAAAAGCAGAAATGTTTCAGAAAATCAAAAGAATCAGCATCCGCAACCGCTGTTGCATCCGCATCCATTACCACAACCGTTGTTGAGACCAAGTCCGTTGCCGCATCCACCGCAGCAGATAAGAAGCAGGATGATCCACAGACAACTGTTATCGCCGCCACAACCATTGTTGCATCCACATCCGTTATTTCCGTCAAAGAGGAGAAGGAGAATGATAATCCATACAATAGAATTGCAGTTATCTCCACATCCTCCGCAACCTCCGCAGTTTGTTGCTGCTAAATCACTCATGTAAAAGTCCTCCAAAATTAATCTACAATACAATATTATGGCTTACAGCATGACCCTGTTACACAGTATATGAAAATTTTATTGCAATCTTTAGGAAATTATTATATTCTAAATACAGTGCGTTTAAATGGAAAAGCACTATAAATATTAGCAAAGAGTGGGATGAATATTATGAAAGTATCGGTTATTATACCTTCACTGAATCCTGATAATAAGCTTGTAGCTGTAGTTGATGCTTTACTTGAAGAAGGCTTTAAGGACATCATTATTGTTAATGATGGAAGTGATGAGGAACATATGGCTCCTTTTAATGAAGTAGCAGCACATAGTGAATGTACAATTCTTACACATGAAGTTAACAAGGGAAAAGGAAGAGGCTTGAAGACTGCATTTGAATTCTGCCTTGAGAATAGAAAAGATATTGATGGAGTTGTGACAGTAGATGGTGATAATCAGCATCGTGCCAAAGATATTAAGAAATGCAGTGAAACTATGGTCAGTACAGGCAATGTCGTTTTAGGCGTAAGGGATTTTACTGGTGATGATGTACCGGCAAGAAGTAAATTTGGCAATAATATGACTAGTGGAGTATTTAAGGTGCTTTGCAGATTGAATATTTCGGACACACAGACCGGCTTAAGAGCAATACCTTACAAGTACCTTGAGACATTTGACAAGGTAGAAGGCGAACGATTTGAGTATGAGACTAATATGCTGCTTGCTTTCAAAAAGTATAATATTGGATTTCAGGAAGAATCGATAGAAACTGTGTACATAGAAGATAATTCATCATCACATTTTAATCCTGTCAAAGATTCAATTAAGATATACAAAGTGATATTTAAATATTTATTTAAAAGCACAGGCATGAAATATGTAGGAAGCTCTATTGCTTCGTGGGCTATAGATAATATAATATTTAATGTGCTTGAATTTGTGCTTATAGGGCTTACAGTCAGCTTAAGAATATTCATAAGTACAGCAGCGGCAAGAGTGCTTTCATCAGTTTTTAATTTCTCGCTTAACAGAAATGCAGTATTTAAATCACAGTCCGGTCTTAAACAGACGGTGGAAAGATATTACATTTTATGGTTCTGTCAGCTTGCTTGTTCTTATGCTTTGGTGTATATTGCTACAAAGCTACTGGCATTAAGCATTGTACTTTCAGGAATTGCCAAGATAATAATTGATCTTGCATTGTTCTTTGTAAGTTATCAGATTCAGAAAAGATGGGTTTTTAAGTAACGGTTTAGGAGGAAGTTATAGTGGCAAAAAGAAAGAATAATATTGACGATATAGATATCGTTGATGATTTTGAACTTGAAGATATTGATGATTTTGATCCATTTGACGTTTTAGATGACAGCTATGAAGATAAAAAGTCGTATGGTAACGATAAGCCACGAGGTGGCAACGCATCTAATAAAAGAAATAAAAATAAAAAGAAGAATCCAGTTCTTGTATGGGCAGGAAGAGTCGGTGCGACACTTTTGTCAACTATTCTTATTCTGGTGATATTTCTGTATGCTGTTATGGCAATGCTTGTGTATGGACCATCTAAGACAGCAAAGATTCAGTTTGTACTTTCTGTACAGGAGACAAGTGCAATAGGATTTCTTGCTAACTGGTTCTGCTCTCAGGATGAGATAGACCAGATTAAGGCCAATAACGCAATTAAAGATACAGATGAGATAACAGATGCGGGACTTGTAAATATTGATACAGCAGCCCAGGATCCGGAAACTCCTGATATTGAGATTGTGGACGTAAAGGGTGCTACATATTCTGGGAAACTCATGATTGTAAAAGATCCAAGCAGATTATTTGTGGGAACAGTTCCTGAATTTACCAATGGAAATGGAATGGTTGTTGCAGATATTGCAAAGAGATATGATGCAATCGGAGGAGTTAATGGCGGAGAATTTGTTGATGGAGAAACAACTTATACAGCAATGCCGATTGGTCTTGTAATGAAAGACGGAGAGATTCTTAATGATAATGGCGGAACATCTCATGTTACCGGAATTACATTTGATAATAAGCTTGTTCTTGGTAATATGAATGCTGCAAAGGCAAAGGAACTTAATATAAGAGACTGCGTAAGCATAAGCAATCATATTGGTCCATTTCTTATTGTTAATGGAGAGGCTCAGGATATTGTTGGTATTGCAGGGGGAACTAATCCGAGAACTGCCATAGGACAGACAGCAGATGGAAAGATTCTTCTTCTTGCAGTAGATGGAAGACAGCCTAACAGTATAGGTGCTACATTTTCAGACCTACAGGATATTATGGCACAGTATGGAGCTGTAAATGCATCTACAATGGATGGTGGAACATCAACACAGATGTATTATGATGGTGAAGTAATAAATGTACCATATTCACCAACAGGTCCAAGAAGCTGTCCGACAGCATTTTTAATTAAGTAAGGAGGAGAAAAGTAGTATGCCACGAAATAATAAAAGAAAAAAGAAGCTTTCAAATTTTAAAAAATTTTTATGTATATACTGCGGAATTCTTCTTCTGGCAGGTGTGATTACATTAATTATGCTTCATAGTCTTTTAAAGGATTATGAAGAGGGAATTCCCTCAGGAACAATGGATAAGATTGTGAATCAGTTTACTCCTGATGGGATTGGAAAACTTTTATCAGATAATGACGTGAAAGTAAATGAGTTTGAAACGAATGATACGATAGCAGCATATTTTACAGATAAGTTAAATGATGGTACAGTATCATATAAGAAAAAGGCTGGTGAATATTCTGAAAAAACTCCTGTGTATGTAGTATATGCAGGTGATACGCCGATAGCAAAGGTTGAACTTGAATCGGCAGGAAAGAATGCACATAAATTTAATAAATGGACTCTTGGAACTATTTCTTTTGGAGATTTTACCAAAAACCTTGCAGAAGTTAAAATAACAGCTCCAACAGGTGCTGATGTTTATATTAATGGAGTACAGGTTACTGATACATACAAGACAGAGTCAGAAGTTAAGTTTGCACCTTGTCTGCATGTATCAGATTATGTTACGGTACCAACTAATGATGTGTATGATGTAGGACAGCTTATAGCAAAGCCTGATATAACAGCAAAGCTTAATGGTAAAGATCTGACAGTTGATTATGACAAGAAGACAGGATATACAATTTACTATCCATCGGATGATGAATTGTATAAAAGTATAGAGTCTAGGATATATACAATAGCAGAGCAGTACGGAGCTTATATTATCAACAGGGGAAGTCTTTCTAAGCTTTCAAGCTATATGGTTGGTACTGCAGCTGAGTATGTCAGTGATATTCCTGCTATATGGGCGTACCTCTGGGGTAAGTCATATACTTATCAGTTCAACAATGAATCTATTACTAATTTCAGAAAGTATTCAGACAAATGTTTCTCATGTGATGTTTATTATGACCTTTATGTTGATTACAAGACAGGTAATACAACATATAAAACATCGCTTACATATACATTTGTAAAACAGAATGGTACATGGATGCTGGCTGATTTCTTAATTAATTAATATAAAAATATAAGCCGTTCTAATCGTATGTGGTTGGAACGGCTTTTTTAACAAAAAATTTATGGATTTTATTGTATATAAGATGTAAAATCTAATTCGAAAACAATTATTACATAAGATTTGGAGATGAATATGTCGGAGTCTAATAAACGTAATTTTATAGTTCATGGAAGTATTCTTGCAATTGCAGGTATTCTTGTCAGGATAATAGGCATGCTTTACAGAATTCCTGTAGTTAATATTATAGGAAGTGAAGGCAATGGTATATATGGAGCTGCTTTCAACATATATAATATAATGCTTGTGTTGTCTTCGTACGGACTGCCAATGGCTGTATCAAAGCTTGTGTCAGCAAGATTTACAAAGAAAAGATATAAAAGTGCTGCTAAAGTATTAAGATGTTCTTTAATGGTTGCAGTGTGTACAGGAGGTATCGCAGCACTTCTTGTATTTTTTGGCGCTTCATTTATAGAGAATGTTATATATGGAGGAGGACTTCCGGGACTTGCGATTCCATTAAGAATTCTTGCACCGACAATATTCCTTGTTGCAATTCTTGGGGTTATAAGAGGATTCTTTCAGGGACAGAGTACAATGATTCCAACTGCCGTATCGCAGATACTTGAGCAGATTGTTAATGCGATTGTTAGTATTGCAGCAGGATATGGAATGATGAAAGCATTTGCTTCATCACCTGATGTGGCAGCATATGGTGCGGCAGGAAGTACACTTGGTACTGCTATGGGAGCACTTACGGCTGTTTTATTCATGGGATTTTTGTATGCGGTATATACACCGACATTTAACAGACTGAAAAGAAAAGACAGACATACAGAGAACCAGAGCACAGGGCAGATTTGTAAGATAATCATATATACAATGATACCAATTATACTTGGACAGACATTTTATCAGATAAGTGCTTTGATAGACGATGTAATGTTTAGCAATATAATGGTTGGAAGAGATATTACTAAGAGCATATCTATGGATCTTGGTAATTTCAGTTCAAGCTACAGCCTGCTTATAGGAATTCCACAGGGGGTTGCATCTGCAATGTCTGCTTCGATGCTGCCTAGCGTTGTTGCATCATTTACAGACAGGGATTATGATTCTATATATGATAAGATTACTAAGACATTAAAGACTAACATGTTTATTGCTGTTCCATCATTTGTAGGGCTGTTTGTTATAGGTCAGCCTATAATAAAGCTGTTATTTTCCCGCTATAACAGTGCCCAGGGTGGAATGATGTTAAAAATAGGTGCGATTGCGGTAGTATTCTATACACTCTCTACAGTTACAAGTACAGCACTGCAGGGAATTGACCGTGTAAATGTACCAATGATTCATTCATCTATATCACTTGCTGTTCATATTGTGCTGGTATTCGTGCTTCTTAAGTTCTCGGCACTAGGAATATATGCAGTGGTTATAGGTAATGCAACATTTCCAATATTAATATTTATACTTAATCTAAGAACCTTATATCAGGAGATTGATTATACGATGCCGTATATAAGTGTATTTGCAAAACCAGGTATATCGGCACTTATAATGGGCGTGTTCACATGGCTTTCATATAAGGGAATGTATACACTTACATCATCTAATGTTCTGGCACTGGTAATAGCCTTTATGGTTGCATTAATAACATATTTTGGTCCTTACTATGCTTTAACTAAGATGAGAGTATTTGAATAAAGCAGGAATGTGATTCCTGACTGGAAAGGAATAATATGCTTTGTGAGAATTGTCATCAGAATGAAGCTTCAATTCATTATACAGAAATAATTAACGGAGTTAAGAAGGAACACCATATATGCATGGATTGTGCAAGAAGGCTTAATTTTGCAGGAATGTCAGACAGTTCAGATGCGGAGTTTCCATTTGTAAGGCTTCTGACGGGTCTGCTGGCTGGTAATTCAGCCCAGGTGGAAGACGGACCTATGATGCATATCAGATGCCCAGGCTGTGGAATGACATTTGATGAATTTACTATGGTTGGTAAATTTGGTTGTGCTGAGTGCTATGGGGTATTCGGACCTCTTATTGAGGATAATATGAAAAGACTGCATGGAGATTCAGTTCATAGGGGAAAGATATATAAGAAATACTCAGGGCTGTCTGATGAAAATAATGAGACAGATACTCTGCCAGTCATGCAGGATGAAAATGATGATTATGAAAGTCGTATCAGGGAATTGGGGATAAAGTTAAGAGAGGCTGTTGAGATAGAGAATTATGAAGAGGCAGCCAGATTAAGGGACATGATTCACCAGTTAAAGAAAATGGATAATACGGATGATTCAACACAGGGAGGCGGTCACGATGCTTAGATGGTTTGAAGAGGGCGGCAATAACTCTGATGTTGTTATATCAAGCAGAGTAAGGCTTGCCCGTAATATTAATGGATATAATTTTTCTTACAAGATGTCAGACACAGATGCTAAAAAGCTGGTAAAAAATGTTACTGACCAGTTAAAGACAGTGTCGCCAATAAGCGGTTATAATTCATATAATTTTGACTATCTTGATGCTTATCAGAAGATGGGCATGAGGGAGAGACATGTTATAAGTCCGTATCTTGAAAAGCAGGATTACGCAGCAGGATTTGTTGCACCTGATGAAGATGTGTCAATAATGATTAATGAAGAGGATCATATAAGAATACAGGCATTTGCTGCTGGAATGAATATGCAGAAAGCGTATACACTGGCTGATAAGATGGATGATGTTATCGGAGATGTACTTGACTATTCGTATGATCAGAAGTTTGGCTATCTTACAACCCTTCCATCTAATGCAGGTACAGGAATGAGAGCAAGTTATATGCTACATTTGCCAGCACTTGCAGGAAATGATAAAATATCAGGGCTGATTCCTGAGGTTGGAAGATTCGGACTTGTGCTAAAAGCAATGGAGGGTGACAATAACAGAGCTTTAGGTGATATATACCAGCTTACTAATCTGGTAACACTTGGAAAGAGTGAGAAAGATATAATTGACAATCTGGATAATATAGCAGAACAGATTATTGCACAGGAAAGAAATTACAGGAAGCAGTATATTACAAAAAGAAAAATGACAGCACTTGATATGGTGTACAGGTCATATGGTGTGTTAAAATATGCCAGAAAGGTTACACTTAATGATGGAGAGCTGCTGCTTTCCCAGATAAGATTCGGACTTGCATCAGGGCTTATTAAGGCTGACGGATTTGATGAGAGTAATATATATCAGCTTATGATTGGAATTCATCCGGCAAATCTTCTTATGATTTCTAACAAGGATATGGATGAAGAGGAACTGGAAGTGTCACGAGCTGATTTTATAAGAGAACATCTTCCAACAATACATTAACAGATATTTACGAAATCAATCATAGAAAGGGTTATAGATATGCAGAGCAGATTTACCAGCAAAGCGCAGGAGGCACTTAATTATGCGGCAGATACAGCGGCTATGTTAGGTCATGGTTATATAGGTTCAGAGCATCTTCTTATAGGACTTATCAAAGCGGAGGGCGGACTTGCATCTTCAGTTCTTCTTAGCAATGATATTACGGATGAGAAGATAATTAATCTTGTGTGCCAGCTTATAGCACCAGATAGTGTGGTTAATGTCAAAGAACCATCAGGATATACTCCAAGGGTCAGACATATACTCGATAATGCAGCAAGAGAGGCAGCAAGATTTAAGTCAGAGCTTATAGGAACAGAACACATTTTAATAGCAATAATAAAAGAAACAGACAGCGTAGCTTCAAGGCTTCTTAATACTATAGGGGTTCCTGTCAAGAAGATGTATGTTGATCTTCTTATGGCTATGGGAGAAGATGCCGGCAGGGTTAAAGAAGATTTCCAGAATGGAAGACCAAGAGGCAATGATAGAAAGAGTACTGCAACACTTGACCAGTACAGCAGGGATCTTACACAGATGGCAAGAGAAGGCAGATTGGACCCTGTTATTGGCAGGGAAGAAGAAATTCAGAGGGTTATTCAGATATTGAGCAGAAGAACTAAGAATAATCCTTGCCTTATAGGTGAACCGGGAGTTGGTAAGACTGCCATAGCAGAAGGACTTGCAGCCAGAATAGTTGAAGGAAATGTGCCTGAGACAATTAAGGACAAGCGTCTTCTGACATTAGATTTGTCAGGTATGGTTGCCGGTTCTAAGTACAGGGGTGAATTTGAGGAAAGAATCAAGAAGGTAATAGCAGAGGTTAAAAATGCTGGAAATGTATTACTTTTTCTGGATGAGATTCACACAATAATAGGTGCTGGAGGAGCAGAGGGAGCAATAGATGCGTCTAATATATTAAAACCATCTCTTGCAAGAGGAGAAATCCAGCTTATTGGTGCTACAACTCTTGAGGAGTATAGAAAACATATTGAGAAGGATGCTGCTCTTGAGAGAAGATTCCAGCCTGTTAAGGTTGAAGAACCTACGGCAGAAGAGGCAATTCAGATATTAAGAGGCCTTAAGGGCAGGTATGAAGAGCATCATCATGTTACAATTACAGATGAGGCAGTAGTTGCAGCTGTTAAGTTATCTAAGAGATATATCAATGACAGATTCCTTCCTGATAAGGCTATTGATCTTATTGATGAAGCATCTTCTAAGACAAGGCTTGATGCATATGTAATGCCTGATGAGATTAAGACATTAGAGGCACAGATAGAACAGCTTACCAAGGATAAGGAAGAAGCAATAAAGTCAGAAGCTTATGAGCAGGCTGGTGAAATTAAGAAGAAACAGTTAAAGAAAAAAGAACAGCTTGAAAAGATGACAAAGCAGTGGCAGGATAGTATCAATAAGAATAATCTTATTGTCGATGAAGATGAGATTGCTTCTGTTGTATCGACATGGACAAAGATTCCTGTACAGAGAATTGCACAGGCAGAGTCTGAGCGTCTTATGAAACTGGAAGAAACTTTACACAACAGGGTTATAGGACAGGACGAGGCTGTTGCAGCTGTTGCTAAGGCAATACGAAGAGGAAGAGTGGGACTTAAAGATCCTGACAGACCAATTGGCTCGTTCCTTTTCTTAGGACCTACAGGTGTTGGAAAAACAGAACTTTCAAAGGCACTGGCAGATGCAATGTTTGGTACAGAGAATTCTCTTATAAGAGTTGATATGTCAGAATTTATGGAGAAGCATACAGTGTCAAAGCTTATAGGTTCACCTCCAGGATATGTAGGATATGATGAGGGAGGACAGCTTAGTGAGAAAGTAAGAAGAAATCCATACTCTGTAATTCTTTTTGATGAAGTTGAGAAAGCCCACCCGGATGTATTTAATGTACTTTTACAGGTGCTTGACGACGGGCATATCACTGATTCAACAGGCAGGGTTATAGATTTCAAGAATACTATAATTATAATGACTAGCAATGCTGGGGCTGAAAATATTGTATCACCTAAATCACTGGGATTCTCGTCAGGAATGACTGAGCAGCAGAATCATGAGGAGATGAAGGGCAAGGTTATGGACGAGGTTAAGAGAATATTCAAGCCAGAATTCATTAACCGAATAGATGATATAGTTGTATTCCATGTTCTTGGAAAAGAGCAGATAGCACAGATTGTCGATATAATGATTGCCAATGTCAATAAGCGTATTATGGAACAGATGAAATTATCAATAGAGCTTGATGATGCAGCTAGACAGTGGCTTGTTGATAAGGGTTATGATTCTAAATATGGTGCAAGACCATTACGCCGTACAATCCAGAATGAGGTTGAAGATGTTCTTGCAGAGCGGATTCTTATGGGAAAAGTCCACGCTGGCAATAAAGTGAAGATAACTGTAAAGGACAATAAGCTTAACTTTACTCTCAAGAGAGGAATGAATAAATAAATTAATAAATAAACAATAAACAACTGACAAATTGCTGGCGCTTTTTGTCAGTTTATTGTATAATAAACATATACATATCGTAACAAACAGGAGGATAATAATATGCCAGTAGTAAATGAATTGATTCGTTCAGAAGCGGATGGAGCAATCAGTTTTGGTAATTATAAGTTGGATACCAAGTCAAAGCTGCCAGATTTCGAACATTGTGGAGATACATACAAAGTTAAGACATTTAACGAAATCACAAAGCTTGAGAAGAACGGTTCTTTTGTATATGAATCTGTTCCGGGTACAGCTGTTAATGATTTTAAGGCAACAGATACAAGTGTATCATTTATGGTAGAAGGTAATGAGGATGCACAGATTACATTAGGCCTTGAAGAAGGTACATCATATGATATCAGAATTAACGATAAAGATGCAGGAACAATGGCTACTAATATGGGTGGTAAGCTTGTTCTTTCAGTTGAATTTGATGGTGAGAAGCCTGTTAAAGTAGATATTAAGAAGGCTTGCTTATAATTAAAAGTATTTTGATTTTACAGGGCTGCTACACATTTATATGTTGTGGCAGCCTTTTTTAGGGGGATATATGGCAAAGGCAAAGAATACAGCTTTTTTTTGTAAAGAATGTGGATATGAGTCTGCTAAATGGTTCGGGCAGTGTCCGGCGTGTAAGGAATGGAACACATTTGTAGAAGAACCAGTAGGAAAATCAAAGTCGGCAAAAGGAATAGCAGGAATAAGTCATAGGGCAGAGGCATCATCAGTGCCAGTTCCAGTAGAGATAAATAGTGTGAGTTTTGAAGAAAATGACAGAACATCTACAGGTATAACAGAGCTTGACAGAGTGCTTGGTGGAGGAATTGTCGCAGGTTCTTTAGTGCTTGTAGGAGGAGATCCTGGAATAGGCAAGTCTACACTTCTGCTGCAGATGTGTTATAACCTTTCAGAGGCAGGCAGAGATGTACTGTATATTTCAGGAGAAGAATCACTTAAGCAGATAAAGCTGAGAGCAGACAGAATTGGCAGGTTTAATGGTACGCTGAAACTGTTATGTGAAACTAATCTTGATAACATAGAAGATATTCTTACAAGAAATAAACCAGAAGTGGTGATAATTGACTCTATACAGACAATGTATAAAGATGATGTAGCAGCAGCACCGGGAAGCGTTTCACAAGTAAGGGAGACAACATCTGTGCTTATGCAGCTTGCAAAGGGACTGAATATCACTATATTCATAGTTGGACATGTGACTAAGGAAGGAACAGTTGCAGGACCAAGAATGCTTGAGCATATGGTTGATACGGTTCTTTATTTTGAAGGTGACA
>OHFW01000942.1_pt1 | contig 12662 bp, 9 predicted proteins | sample 1567601 | NCBI WGS metagenome assembly OHFW01 (sample SAMEA3879594, study PRJEB24766) | human gut metagenome | biome: human-associated habitat; feature: feces | place: USA | collected 1985/1987 | reverse complement strand
GACGCAGGAGACGGTAGGAGGGCCGAACGGAGCGAAGCGGAGTGAGTTCCGCCGCAGCTGCCCGGCTGTCGATGTGACACTGGTCAGAAGAGCACATCGAAGCCCGTAATGATGCTCTTCACGCGTCAAGGCACGGGGCATGAGCCAAGGCACGTAGGCAAAATCGCCACTTTTGCCTACGTCGTTTGATTCACGTGTACAAATCAGGCCTTTCTGCACACGTCAAGCTATTTTTTAACGGCGACGGGGGCAAATCAGGCCTTTTTGCCCCCGTGACCGCAGGCTGGCCCAGGCATCTTTATTCCGTAAAACCAAGAAATCGTCGTCAATGCATTTAAGTCGAAGCATTACATGCTTGCATAACAGAAAAGGCCCCGGAATCGCCATTACAGCAGTCCAGGGGCGTTATTTCTAAAAACCAAAGTGCCAAAGAAAGGAGTACACTCCACAGGACCTGCTCATGGATAGAAACAAGTAGGACAATGCCGAGCAACCAACACTGCCAGTCGTCAGCCGACATCCTATTCATGGAGTATAGCCGGAAATCGAATAAAGACTATCGGGCCACCACATATCACTTGGAGGGGAAGTAGGCTGGGCTGGTGCGGAGGAGGGTGGAGGTGTATGGGGTGCCGTTTTCGTCGCACATCCGGCGGGCACGGAGCAGCCTCTTGGCACCGCTGTAGTAGTCGGGAGCAGAAGGGTCGAGCGAATTTATCCTCACCTCGTGAGAAGAATGGATAATACGTCCGTCCCCTATGTACATCGCCACGTGGGTGACCTTCTCTGGCGAATCCTCAGTCGCCTTCCTGCCGAAAAACATAAGATCGCCAGGCTTCAGATCGCCCTCATTCTTGCCAGGCACAAAGCCATTTAAAGATACCTCAATGCCTTCCTTCACCTGCTGTGACGCATTTCTGTAAAGCAGGACGCCGTTCAGGAAGAATGCAGTCCTTGTAAGGCCACTGCAGTCCAGACCTTTGGACGAAGTGCCGCCCCAGAGATAAGGTGTACCGAGAAAACGCTTGGCGGTAGCCACCACATTGACCGGAGTCGCCCTGCGGGAAGCAGCCCAGTCGGAAAACCGCACCACATCAGGATACTTCACGAAAGCATCACGCCCGTCCGGAAGCACGATACCGAGATACAGCTTATGCTTAAGCGGCCTGTTCCTCGAATCATATTTTATTCTCACGATATCACCGGCAACAAGGTCACTGATACGCTGCGCACCACTCTCCGGCGAGTCATAGACCTCAGTCCAAAGCGAAGTGCATACATATTTAGGAGCAGCCAGGTAGTTCTGCAACTGGAGACTGTCCATCGGCACCACGCCCATATCAGTAGCCCAGGCCACATACGGCTCCGGAGTCCGGATCTGAAGCCAATAGCCCTGCCTCCCGAGAATTTCCACAGGCGTACCCATAAGTGCCTGAGTCTCAAGCCCGGACTCATAATCCGGATATGTACGCATAAAATTCACAGAGTACTTCACCACTCCATATTTCTTCTGGCCGTAAAGACTTGTGCAGACGGCCATCGCCACTACCAGCGCAACAATTATTCTTTTCATCAGCAAATGTAAATTAAGCTTCCCGCATCCCCAAAACCGGAAACGCATCATTGCGAAGATACTTACTTTTTAATAGATTTGCAGAGCAAAAGTGGAAATATTATGGTCAATGACAGCATGCCGGACTGGTTTCCGGACGGAAAAAGATACAACACATTCGTAGGCTACTACAAGAGAGTCTATGGAGAACGACTGCAGAAACTTGTCATTGACGCAGGATTCACATGCCCCAACAGGGACGGCAAAGTCGGCTACGGCGGCTGCTCCTTCTGCGACAACGCAGCCTTCCACCCCTCATACAGCACCGCCGGCAAAACCATTGCCTCACAGATAGATGAAGGCATCGGATTTCACCAGGTACGCTACAGGAACACAAGGCATTATCTCGCATATTTCCAGTCATATTCAAACACTTACGCTCCCCTTCCACGACTGAAGGAACTGTATCTCGAAGCCCTGTCGCACCCTCAGATAGTCGGCATTGTCATAGGCACAAGACCCGACTGCGTAGATGAGGAAAAACTCGACTTTCTGAGAGAACTGAAAGAAGGCCGTATTCTAAAAGACTGGCACAGAGACAGTTTCGACAAGCCTGTCGTCAAGATTGAATACGGCATCGAGTCCTGCTATGACAAGACATTGGTCCGGGTCGGCAGAGGACACGACGTCGCGACCGCCGAACACGCAGTCAGACTCAGCGCGGAGCGAGGGCTGGAGCCGGGAGCGCATTTTATCTTAGGCCTGCCTGGAGAGTCCAGGTCAATGCTTACGGACCAATGCAGTTTCATCAGTTCCCTGCCGCTGCACTCCGTAAAATTCCACCAGCTGCAGCTCGTCAAAGGCACGAGAATCGAAAAGGAATATGCTGCCGTGCCAGAGGATTTCCTCCGTCTGGACTTGCCTGATTATCTGGACCTTATAATCGAGATTCTGGAGAAGCTGAGGCCCGACCTGTATATCGAGCGCGTAGCCGGAGAAGTTCCGCCACGTTTTGTCAATGAAACTCAGTGGGGACTTATCCGCAACTTCCAGATTCTGCATCTGCTGGACGACCGCCTGAAAGAAAAAAACACCTGGCAGGGACGACTCTGCCAAGTGCAATAAATTATAGGTCAATGCATTGTCTATAGAGACCAGGCATTCAGTTCCGCGAGCGCCAAGTCATAATCCTTGGACGCAGCAAGCGACTCATCCACTACGAAATAGTAGAGAGAAAGCTCCATTATGCTGTCCATCAATGAGATTTCCCCCTCATTGAACTTCTTCTCAGTCATTGACATAGCTTCATCAGAAACCGCCAACGAGAGAGCGAGTTCATCGGAAAGGTCCTTCAGCCCTGATGCTTTTTCATACAGAGAACAGAGAGCCGAATATTCGGAAGCCTCCACATCCTTGACCTCAAGTCTGGACGCCTCACATGACAGATTTGCCTGCCTGGTTTTACTGCGGGCGGACCAGAGCGGGATGGAAAGGCCGAGCGTAAGTCCACGGAAATTGCTGCCCTTGACAAGCTCCGCCATATAGCCGGCAGTGATAGTAGGGCAGGACGACATCTTGATACCCCTGGCCACAGCCTCATTCACCTTCACGTTCTGCCTTGCAGCCCTGATTTCCGGACTACGGTCTGCCACCTCCTTATACCACGTGTCAAAATCAGCCGGAAGGATATCCCTGCGGACATAAGACAAATCATTGATTTCCAACGGTTCACCACCGTTAAGACGCTGAAGCTCCAGCCTGAAACCTTCTGCCTCCATCTTGTTCCGGGCCAATGCATTGCGCTGCGCCAGATACGCCAGATGGGCTTTATTGACCTCTATCATATCGGTTTCTCCACGCACCTGCATATCCCGATAGACAGCCTCCACCTTCTCACTGCGTTCAAGACGACGCTCAAGTTCAGCGCCGACCGCATTGCAATATATAATATTGATATAGAGCAGCTTGGCTTGGAGCAGTATCTCCTGCCTGCGGACATTGAACTGCATATCCGAGAGCTCCGATTCCGACTTCGCGATCTTTCCTTTCGTTCCCGAAATGGTGGCGATGTCAATGCTCTGGGTCACGGATATATCCTTCCTTGTACCGATATCCGCAGGACTTCCCCAAAGATAGTCGAAGCCGACCTCAGGAGCCTCCACCATCCGCTCCGCCTTGAAGCCATACTTCTCGGATTCAGTACGTTTGCGCAATGCCTGGAGTTCAGGATTGTTTTTCTCAACAGAAGCGAGCACCACTTCCGCCGAATTCTGGGCCCAGGACACGAAAGTCATTGACACAAAAGCAATTGCCGACAGTGCAGCATTGCGTGACAAATTATATAGTCTGTTCATTTCTCTTCTTTGAAATTAGTATATACACTACCGGAACGATGAAGCCGTTGAGCATCGTCGATGTAAGCAGACCGCCGAGCAGCACCTTTGCCATAGGGCTCTGGATTTCATTGCCAGGAAGGTCCCCGCCGAGGGCGAGAGGTATCAGCGCAAGGGCTGAGGTCAATGCCGTCATCAATATCGGGTTCAACCTGTCAAGCGACCCGCGCATTACCGCATCATGCAGTGAAAGACCGCTATGTCGGAGTTCATTATACCTGTCTATCAGCAACATACCGTTTCTCGTTGCAATTCCGAACAGGGAAATGAAACCGATTATCGCAGGAATGCTGATGATGCCGTCTGCAAAGAATATCGCGAACACGCCTCCGATGAGGGCCAGCGGCAGGTTCAGCAGAACGGCAGATGCCTGACGCACATTCTTGAACTGTCCGTAAAGAAGGAGGAAGATTACCAGGATTGCCATCAATGACGTCACCAGCAATGTTCTTGTGGCGGACTGGGCACTCTCGAACTGACCGCCATATTCCACGTGGTAGCCTTCCGGAAGCGGCACATTGTCATTTATCGTCTTGCGGATACGGTTCACGGCTCCCTGAAGGTCACCGTCAGAGACATTGGCCGAAATCACGATTTTGCGCGCGACATTTTCACGGTTGATGGTATTCGGACCTGCAGCGGAACGGATTTCCGCAATCTGGCTGAACGGCACTTTACCGCCCACCACATCCACAGGCATATCCCTGATGGCCTCTATCGTGCTCCTGCTGTCGTCGTCAGCCTTCACGGTCAGGTCGAAAACACGGTTGCCTTCATAGACGCGGGACACCGTCCTGCCTGCCAGATAAACTTCCACCATATCAGTGAATTCCGATGGTGTCACGCCATATTTCGCAAGCATTTCACGCTTCGGAACTATCTGAAGCTGAGGTCTTTCCACCTGCTGTTCCACATTCAGGTCCACGACTCCAGGGATAGCGGAAATCTCCGTTTTTATCTTGTTTCCGATTTCGAACATCTTGTTCAGGTCGGTACCGAAAAGCTTTATGGCAATGTTTGCCCTTGTTCCGGAAAGCATCGCGTCGATACGGTGCGAAATAGGCTGGCCGATTTCCACATTGACACCCGGCAGAGTCCCCAACTTGTGGCGAATCTCCTCAACAACAGCCTTTTTCGGCCTGTCGGAGAGTTCAAATGGGGCTTCTATTTCAGAGACATTGGCCCCGAGCGCATGCTCATCAAGCTCAGCACGGCCGGTCTTGCGGGCTACAGTCTTTATCTCCGGCACGGACAGCAGAAGCATCTCCGCACGTCGCCCGACATTGTCAGACTCCTCCAGGGAAACACCAGGAAGCGTACTTACATTGATAGTGAACGAGCCCTCGTTGAAGGCTGGCAGGAAGCTGCTTCCGAAACTGCAGAACAGGGCGAGAGCGACCGCAAACAGAGCCGCGACACTGCCCAATGTCAGTTTCTTATGGCTCAGGACCCACTCCAGGGCCACATTGTAGATCTTCTGCAGCCAACGTACAAGCGCAGGTTCCTTCCCGGCCTTGTCACTCTTCTCGCTGCCCAGAAGGAAGCTGCAGAGCACCGGGGTCAATGTCAATGCCACCAATGTCGAGGCGAAAAGCGCCGTGATGAATGCTATTCCGAGAGGCCTGAGCATCCTGCCTTCCATTCCGGTAAGGAAGAAGAGCGGCACGAAGCTGACAACTATTATAAATGTGGAGTTCAATATCGGCAGACGCACTTCGCGGGAGGCATTGAACACCACCTCCAGCACAGGAAGCCGCTCTGACTCAGGCAGTTTGCGGTTCTGGCGAAGATGCTTGAACACGTTCTCCACATCCACGATGGCGTCATCCACCAGCGAGCCGATGGCAATCGCCATACCTCCGATACTCATCGTATTGATAGTCAGCCCCATAAACTTCAATGTCAGAACTGACACCAGCAGGGACAGAGGAATTGTCACCAGAGAGATGAGCGTGGTGCGCACGTTCATCAGGAAGAAGAACAGCACGATTATCACGAACAGCGCACCCTCGTAGAGCGATTTCTTGATATTGTCGATGGAGCTGTCAATGAATTTCTGCTGCCTGAATATGTCGGTGGACACATTCACATCGGACGGAATCTGTGACTTGAGGTCTTCCACGGCCTTGTCGAGCTTTTCAGTCAGAAGCGCCGTGCTCGCATCCGGCTGCTTGGTCACTGTCATCAGCACCGCAGGCTTGCCCCTGTGGGAAGCCACGCCCAGCACAGGAGCCTTCGGGCCAACGGCGATTTCCGCGATATTGTTCAATGTTATCGGCACGTCGCCCTGCATCCTGACCACTGCACGACCTATGCCGTCAATGTCGTCTGTAGAGAGAAGTCCACGTATAATGTACTCATTACCATACTCATACAGCACGCCGCCGGTAGAGTTGCGGTTCATGGATTCCGTGGCGGAGATGACCTCCTGGAGAGAGACATCGTAATGCTTCATCTTCTCCGGAGACAGCTTTATCTGATACTCTTTTATGTCTCCTCCGATGACCGTGACCTGGGCCACGCCGCCAAGCGAAAGAAGTCGCGGACGGAAGGTCCAGTCGGCCAATGTCCTGAGATCCTGCATTGACGTAGTGTCGGAGTCCAGCCCGATGATCATGGCCTCTCCCAGGATGGAGGACTGAGGACCCAATGTCGGCTTCCCACAATCAGGCGGCAGGCTCTCCCCTACCTCGGCAAGTTTCTCGGACACTATCTGCCTGTCTCTGTAAATATCTGTCCCCCAATCGAATTCCACCCACACTACGGAAAATCCGGCCGTGGATGAAGAACGCACTCTCCTCACGTCAGAGGCACCGTTCATGGCGGTCTCCACAGGGAAGGTGACAAGTCTCTCCACCTCTTCAGGAGCCATTCCTGTCGCCTCTGTCATAACCACTACGGTAGGCGCGTTCAAGTCAGGAAAGACATCCACATCTATATGGGAAGTGGTATAGATACCTCCCACCATCAGCAGGACTGCGGCCATCAGAACAAAGGCCCGGTTCTGCAATGAAAAACGTATAATCTTGTCCAGCATAGGCATCAATGATTATGAGTGTGGCCAGGAATTGTTCCGGAAACAGCTGAGAGTTTTACCTGAAGGGCACCTTTGGTCACTACAACATCGCCCTCTTTCAGGCCTTTCAGGATTTCCCTGCGCAGACCGTCGCTTTCGCCGGTCTTGACTTCCTGTTTCTTGTAATCTTCCTTGCAGAGTTTCAGATAGACGTAGTACACGCCCTGTTCTTCTGTCAATGCGGTTTCAGGAACAGAAATGACATTGTCCCGCTCCATTCCGGTAAGGTAAATCTCACAGAATGAGCCAGGTATGAAGTTTCCTCTGTTCTGGAACTCGAAGATGACCGGGAGATAGAACGACCCCTGGACAGATGACTTGCCCACCGACACAAGTCTTCCGCCGAGTGATTTCAGATTATAGGTTTCATCCGAATATGATGGTCTGAAGTTGGCTCCGGTAATGGAAGACGCTTCTTTCCAATATTTTTCCGAAAGGTCTGCCTGAAGATAAAGACGGGTGTTCTGGGTAACGGTAGCAAGGGGCTGACCGGCATTGACATAATCCCCTTCCTTGACGAAGACTTCCTTCACGCTTCCGGTCAATGGCGACTTCACGGCGACTCCCGCCTCGGTCATTTTTCCGGAATATGCGTCATATTCGGCCTTTGCCACTTCATAATCGCGTTTGGCCTGCTCATATGCTTTCTGGGATATGGCCTGGGAACGCAACAGGGCTTCTGCCCTATGCAGCTCCTTTTCAGCAGCTTCATATGCCGCTTTGGACTTCGCAACCGGGTCACCATCAGCCATTTCCTTTGCAGACACAGATGCTATGATATTTCCAGCCGAAACTCTTTTCCCCGGGACAATGCCGGCTTTCCCAAATGAAACGATGCCGGAAACGGTAGCCGCTACAGTGGCCTCATCCCCCTGTGCCGGCATAATCTCGCCGCTCGTCCTTATGACGGAGCTGAACTTTCCTGCCGTAATCTTCTCTGTTTCAAGACCGGCCGCCTGAGCTTTCTCTTCTGAAAATTCGATGACGCCGTTCTGGTGTCCGTGCTCGTGGCCATGCTCTTTTTCGTGGTCATGCGCCTCATGGCCTTCATGGTTATGCTCCGAAGTTTCCTTATGACCGGAAGCATGGTTACCGCACGAGACGGTCATCGCTGCGGCAATCAATGCCGTGACGACATATAATAATGTTTTTCTCATAAATTCGTGGTTCTTGATAGACGGCACCTGACAATCCACGGGACACAGACGGGTGCCACGCCTGCATTCCACATTTCAAGAATAATTATCCAAGAACCACCGGAGGGGCACGGAAGCCCGTCGTTCCGCAGATATAAGACGGCAGCAACCGCTCCGCTGTCAAGATGCGGTATTCTGATGAGCGGCCACTTATATTATGATTGTCAAGTGAAATGATCTCAGGCACGACTGCCACCATCGGAGAATAGCATTGCGGTGCATTCTGGATATGGCCGATGAGCGTCACGATGGAATGAAGATGGCATGCATGTTCATTTTCATGTTCATGACAATGATGCTCTTCCGTTTCAAGACAGCAATCCTGCTCCTGTTCGAGACTCGCAAAACAGATATAATCGGAATGATCCACCCCGAAGCAATGGTGATGATGAGGGACAGCGGACATCAGCAGCATTGCCAATGCCGCGAAACACATAAGTATTTTGGATATCCTTGTCCTCATTTTTTCTCCTTACAGACGTCGCCAAAGATACAAAATAAAAATTAAAGAATTTAAAAATCGTAAAAATTTGACTGTCAGAGGCTGCAAAGACGCACTTGTTATCGAAAAGAATCTTAGTTTTGTAAAAAAAGACGTATGGGATCCGGTTATTCATTTATAAAGCAGATGGGCGGAGTGCTGCGGGAAGAGGGAAGGCAGATGATGGATATCCTCATCCCGAGGGAGTGCCTGGTGTGCGGCAAGAAACTGCACAAGTCCGAGAAATATCTGTGCATCTATTGCGAATCCGACCTGCCTCTCACCTACTATTGGGAAAGGCGGAACAACCCCATGTCATCGAAGCTGAACGGAATCATCCAGAAGAACCTGACAGACAACTGCCTGGAAAACGAGAACATCCCCACGGCGAAATTTTCTTACGCTACTGCTCTTTTCTTCTATCACGGTGAAGCCGGATACAAGAGAATTCCCCAGCATCTCAAATACATGGGCGATTTCGGGGAAGGCGCACATTATTCCGGAATGTTGGGCAACTTCGTGAAAGACAGTCCATTGTACAGAGACATTGACCTGATCATTCCGGTCCCTCTGCATTGGGCCAGACACTGGAACAGAGGCTACAATCAGGCGGAGGTAATCGCCCGCAAGATCAGTGAGGCGCTCGGAGGCGTGGCTGTCCGCACGGATATTCTGGTCCGCTCCCACTACACCCGCACACAGACGAAGCTCGGCGTGCTGGCAAAAAGCGACAATGTCCACGGAGCCTTTGCATTGAGACGGGAAACTGCCGCGCAGGTGAGCGGTTGCCGCCATATCCTGATAGTGGACGATGTCTTCACCACCGGAGCCACGATGGGTGCCTGCATCTGCATGCTCCAGAAGTTTTTTGATGTCAATGTCAGGATCAGTTGCGCCACGCTCGGTTATGTTACAAGCGGATAATGCAAAAGTTTTACGAAAATGTGAAGCAACTTGATGATTTTTTCGTAAATTGTGTGGCTGAACAAATAAAAAGATTGATTATGGCAAGTGAAATACGTAATCCCGAACTCTGGCGGGACGGAGAACTTAAGATCGAATGGGTAAGAAGGCATATGCCGCTGCTGGCAGGTCTGGAAAAGGAATTCAAACAGACCAAGCCGTTCAAAGGCAAGAAAATCGCATTGTCAGTGCATCTGGAGGCCAAGACCGCTCATCTTTGTGAAATTTTGGCAGAAGGCGGTGCGGAGATGTTCATCACCGGAAGCAACCCTCTTTCCACCCAGGATGATATCGCGGCCGCACTCGTCCACGAGGGGCTCAATGTCTTTGCTGTCCACGGGGCTACGGAGGAGGAATACATGCACGGTATCCGCAAGGTCATTGAAGCGGGTCCGAACATCATCATAGATGACGGAGGCGACCTGGTGAACATGATCCATACCGAATACAGGCATCTGATTCCCAATGTCATAGGCGGATGCGAGGAGACCACTACAGGCATCCTCAGGCTGGAGGCCATGAACAATGCCGAGAAGCTCGAGTTCCCTATGATGCTGGTCAATGATGCTGACTGCAAGCACTTGTTCGACAACCGCTACGGCACCGGCCAGTCAGTCTGGGACGGCATCAACCGCACCACGAACCTTATCGTGGCAGGCAAGAATGTGGTGGTAGCCGGTTACGGATGGTGCGGAAAGGGTGTGGCAATGCGTGCCAAAGGTCTCGGAGCAGATGTCATAGTAACAGAAATCGACCCTATCCGCGCGATGGAAGCCGTTATGGACGGGTTCAAGGTCATGTCAATGTCGGAGGCGGCACAGGTCGGCGACATCTTCGTGACGGTTACCGGGTGCAGTGACGTCATCACATCTGAGCATTTCCTGAAAATGAAAGACGGAGCCATCTGCTGCAATGCAGGGCATTTCGACGTGGAAGTAGCTGTGGCGGCATTGAAGGAAATGGCAGTCAGCCATGCGCCGGCAAGAAACAATATCGAAGCATACAAACTGGAGAACGGCCGCACGATCTACATAATCGCGGAGGGAAGGCTTGTGAACCTCGCTGCAGGAGACGGTCACCCGGCCGAGATTATGGACATGTCGTTCGCGATCCAGGCCCTCAGCGCCAAGTATCTTGTTGACAATGAGAAGACTATCGTCAGGAAGACCGGCAAGATGCTGAATGCTGTCCCGAAGACTATCGACAATGAAGTGGCCCACAGGAAACTGGCGGACTGGGGCATCGCCATCGACAAACTTTCGGCAGCGCAGGAGGAGTACCTTTACGGAGGGCACTGAAGCTGCACCGAAACACAGAAATACAGTTATTAGCGGTTAAAAAGGAGGAAATTACAATGTTTGACAAGAGTGTTTATGTAAGAAGGCGTAAGACGCTGGTAGCCAAGATGGCAGAAAGCGCAGCTGAAGGCAAGAGAGGTATTGCACTGTTCGTAGGCAATGCTGAAGCCCCCGCACAGTATAAAGACAACTGTTACAAATTCCGTCAGGACAGCACCTGGCTGTATTTCTTCGGCATAGATGAACCGTTGTTCGCGGCTGTCATTGACCTGGACAACGGTGATGAGGAGATTTTCGCGGACGATGTGGAAATCGGGGACATCATCTGGATGGGTCCTCAGCCGAGTGTCGCTTCCAAAGCCGCTCTTGCAGGTGTTGAGAAAAGTTCTCCTTATGGGGCCCTGGACAATGTGGTTTCCAAGGCATTGGCAGCAGGCAGGCCTGTCCATTTCGTGACGCCTTCGAGGTATTACAATACCATGAAGATCGCTTCTCTCCTCAAGTGCAACGATGCTGAGGTGGCTGGCAAGTTCTCGCTTGCATTGACAAAGGCGATAATTTCGATGCGACTGGTGAAGGAGGATTGCGAAATCGAGCAGCTGGATGATGCTTCCGCGCTCGGTCACGAGATGCACACCGTGGCGAGGAACAATATCGTCCTCGGCCGCGTCGAGCAGGAAATCGTGGGCAGGATGGAGGCGGTCACGCTTGCGAAAGGCTGGGGCGTCTCGTTCCCTACTATCCTTACGCAGCATGGCGAGACGCTTCATAACCATCTGCACGACAAGGTGATAGAATCAGGAAGGCTGATGGTGATAGATGCCGGTGCGGAAAACAATATGCACTATGCTTCGGATTTCACAAGAACATATCCTGTCAATGGAAAGTTCACCACGAAGCAGCGTGACATCTATCAGATTGTGTGCGACTGTAACGAACTGGCATTCAAACTGACCAGGCCGGGCATCACGTACCGGGAGGTGCATCTGAAAACCATGCATCTGATGCTGGAGGAGCTCCGTGCATTGGATATCGTGAGGGGAAATCTGAACAATATGGTGGAGGCAGGTGTGGCAGGTCTGTTCATGCCTCACGGACTGGGACACGGCATGGGCCTGGACGTGCACGACTGTGAAGCCATCGGAGAACGCAGCTTCGACTTCTCCGAAATCGCGGAGCAGGCCGCCAAGTCGGGCACCTGCATCCAGCGTTCGACCTGGCGCATCGAGCCGGGTACGGTGATGACCGACGAACCGGGCATCTACTTCATCCCGGCGCTGATCGACAAATGCAGGGCCGAGGGCAAATACAAGGGAATCGTCGATTACGAAGCGCTGGACGCCTACCGCGATTTCGGCGGCATCCGCATCGAGGACGACATCCTCGTGACGGAGTCGGGCAGCCGCATCATCGGCGACCGGAAAATCCCCGTCACAGTCGAAGAACTGGAAGGCTTAAAAAGCCTTTTTTAGGGGCGACGGCAGGAATTGCATATCGGAGCCTGTACTGCGCTTCGGTCCTCTTTAAAACCCGGCTTTTAGCCGGGCGGGTTATTTTTTGTTCTGAATAGCGTCGATGGCGTCGATCACCGCGCCGCGGAAGCCCTTGCGCTCCAGTTCGGCGACGCCCGCGATCGTCGTTCCGCCGGGCGAACAGACGGCGTCCTTCATCGCACCGGGATGCTGCCCCGAGGCAAGCTAAAA
>OHFW01000902.1_pt1 | contig 13156 bp, 8 predicted proteins | sample 1567601 | NCBI WGS metagenome assembly OHFW01 (sample SAMEA3879594, study PRJEB24766) | human gut metagenome | biome: human-associated habitat; feature: feces | place: USA | collected 1985/1987 | reverse complement strand
ATTGAGCAGAGTTTTACACCTAATTGGGGATAAAACAGCTGGTCGCGGGCGGCGGCGTTGCCCTGATCGGCGTGACCCTTGTCCCGCTGCTGTCCGGGCTGCTGGGCTAAGTCCTGCATCGCTGCCCACAATTTTCCGAACAACTAACACTTAAAATCCTACTCCGCGCTCTCCCGCTCACATGGGAGGGCGCGGGAAAGGAGGTATCTTTGCTTGATTAGTGAGATCATCGAAAAATGGATAAAGGGCATTTTGATCGATGGCATCACGGGCAACCTCTCCGGCCTATTCGATAACGTGAACGCCAAGGTGGGCGAAATCGCTTCGGATGTCGGCTCTACCCCGCAGGCGTGGAACAGCGGCATTTTCAATATGCTGCGCAGTCTTTCCGAAACGGTGGTGCTGCCCATTGCAGCGGCTATCCTTGCCCTTGTGATGTGCCATGAGCTTATCCAGATGATTACCGAAAAGAACAATATGCACGACTTTGACACCTCCATGTTCTTCCGCTGGATTTTCAAGTCTGCTTTTGCCATCCTCATTGTCAGCAACACATGGAATATCGTTATGGGTGTGTTCGATGCCACCCAGAGCGTTGTCAACCAAAGCTCCGGCGTTATCATCGGCGAAACGTCCATCCACTTTGATCGCCTGATACCCGGACTGGAATTTCAGCTGGAAAGCATGACCATTGGCAGTCTGCTCAGCCTGTGGTTCCAGACCCTTGTGGTGGGCCTGACTATGAACATCCTTTCCATCTGCATCTTCCTTGTGACCTACGGCCGCATGATCGAGATTTATGTTGTGACCGCACTGGGGCCTATCCCGCTGGCGACCATGGGCAGCAGCGAGTGGCGCAGCACCGGGCAGAACTACTTGAAGTCTTTGCTGGCACTGGGTTTCCAAGCGTTCCTGATTATGATTGTCGTGGGCATCTACGCGGTGCTGATACGCAACATTTCGGGTGCAGCGGACATTGCCGGGGCCATCTGGGGCTGCATGGGCTACACCGTGCTGCTCTGCTTCTGTCTGTTCAAGACCGGCAGCATCAGCAAGTCCGTATTCGGTGCCCATTGAGAAAGGAGCGTTTGAATGGCGTATGTGACCGTTCCCAAAGATTTGACCCATGTAAAATCCAAAGTCTTATTCGGGCTGACCAAGCGGCAGCTGGTCTGCTTCGGCGGTGCGCTTTTAACGGGCGGACCGCTTTATTTTTTGGCCCGGAACTATCTTTCCAACAGTGCAGCGGCCCTGCTGATGATTTTTGCCATGCTGCCGGGGCTGCTGTTCGCTCTGTTCGAGCGGCACGGCCAGCCCCTTGAAGTGGTGATTCAGCAAATGATTCAGTGCTGCTTTATTCGTCCCAAGGAAAGGCCCTATCAGACCAACAATGCTTACGCCGCCCTTGTGCGGCAATACCAAATGGAACAGGAGGTAAAGGCCATTGTCCAGAAAAACGACACCCCGCGAAACCGAAAAGCCCAAAAAGCTCACCCGCGCCCAGAAAAAAGAAATTGATGCCGTTCTCCGCAAGTACAAGGGTGACGGCAAGCCCCGCACGGCACAGGCCACCATCCCGTATGAGGCCATCTACCCGGACGGTGTGTGCCGCATTGACCGACGCACGTTCTCCAAGTGCATTGCCTTTGAGGACATCAGCTATCAGCTGGCCCAGCCGGAAACGAGGACCGCCATCTTTGAACACCTGTGCGACCTGTACAACTATGTGGATGCCTCCATCCATGTGCAGCTTTCGTTTCTCAATCGCAAGATTGACCCGGTGCAGTACGCAAAAAGTTTTGAGATCGCACCGCAGGGGGATGATTTTGACGACATCCGCGCCGAGTACACCGCCATCCTGCAAAAGCAGCTTGCCAGCGGAAACAACGGCATTGTCAAAACCAAGTACCTGACCTTCACCATCGAGGCAGACAATCTAAAAACCGCACGGGCGCGGCTGACCCGCATTGGTCTTGACCTGCTGGGCTATTTCAAGACCATGGGCTGCGTGGCGCACGTCATGGACGGACAGGCGCGTTTGGAGGTGCTGCACGGCATCTTCCACCCGGACGGGGAACCGTTCCGCTTTGACTGGGACTGGCTGGCGCCCTCCGGCCTGTCCACTAAGGATTTTGTGGCCCCGTCCTCCCTCTGCTTCGGCACAGCCAAGACTTTTGGACTGGGCGGCAAATATGGAGCTGTGAGCTTTTTACAAATCCTTGCGCCGGAACTTTCGGATGAAATGCTGGCCGATTTTCTCAAAACGGAAAGCGGCATTCTCGTCAATCTCCATGTGCAGGCCATCGACCAGACCGAGGCCATCAAAACCATCAAGCGGAAGATCACAGACCTTGACGCCATGAAGATTCAGGAGCAGAAAAAGGCTGTCCGTTCCGGGTACGACATGGACATCCTGCCCAGCGACCTTGCCACTTACGGCGAGGACGCCAAAAAGCTGCTGAACAAATTGCAGACCCGGAACGAACGGCTTTTCATGCTGACTTTTTTAGTTCTGAACGTGGCCGATACCAAGCAGAAGTTGGGCAACGATGTGTTCCAAGCGGCGGGCGTGGCCCAGAAGTACAACTGTTCCCTTGTCCGGCTGGACTACCAGCAGGAACAGGGCCTTGTGTCCAGCCTGCCGCTGGGCATCAACCAGATAAAGATTCAGCGCAGCCTTACCACCTCCAACGTGGCGGTGTTCGTGCCCTTTGTGACGCAGGAGCTTTTCCAGAGCGGTGCGGCCATGTACTACGGAATCAACGCAAAATCCCACAACATGATCATGCTGGACCGCAAGCAGGCCCGGTGTCCCAACGGCCTAAAGCTGGGCACGCCCGGCAGCGGCAAATCCATGAGCTGTAAGTCCGAAATCGTCAGTGTGTTTTTAACGACTGCTGACGATATTTTTATTTCAGACCCAGAAGCCGAGTATTATCCGCTGGTCAAGCGGCTGCATGGGCAGGTCATCAAACTTTCGCCCACCAGCAAGGACTATGTGAATCCTCTGGACATCAACCTGAATTATTCCGAAGATGACAGCCCGCTGGCCTTGAAGTCGGATTTTGTGCTGTCGTTCTGTGAGCTGGTCATGGGCGGCAAAACAGGTCTGGAAGCGATTGAACGCACCGTGATAGACCGTGCCGTGAAATCCATCTACCGCCCCTATCTGGCGAATCCCTGCCCGGAGAATATGCCGATTTTGTCTGACCTCCACCAAGCCCTGCTCGACCAGCACTTGCCGGAAGCGGACCGGGTGGCACAGGCACTCGATCTGTATGTGTCTGGCTCGCTGAATGTTTTTAATCACAAAACGAATGTAGACATCCACAACCGGCTTGTGGCCTTTGACATCAAAGAACTGGGCAAACAGTTAAAGAAATTGGGGATGCTCATTATCCAAGACCAGATATGGGGCCGCGTTACCCAGAACCGCAGCCAAGGCCGGGCTACATGGTATTTTGCAGACGAGTTCCACCTTTTGCTGAAAGAGGAACAGACCGCCGCGTACAGTGCCGAGATTTGGAAGCGCTTCCGCAAATGGGGCGGCGTGCCCACAGGTGCCACCCAAAATGTGAAGGACCTTCTTTCTTCCCCGGAGATTGAGAACATTCTGGAAAACAGCGACTTCATCACGCTGCTGAATCAGGCATCCGGCGACCGCAAAATCCTTTCGGAACGGCTGAACCTCTCCGCAGACCAGCAGAAGTACATCGACAATTCGGAACCGGGCGAAGGACTGCTGATTTTTGAAAACGTGGTGCTTCCGTTTTCCAACCCCATCCCGAAAAACACACAGCTCTATAAGATCATGACCACCCGGCTCAGCGAGGTGGTGGAGCTATGAGCTTAACACATTTCAGCTTGTTTTCCGGCATCGGCGGCATCGACCTTGCCGCGGAAGCAGCGGGGTTTACCTCTGTCTGTCAATGCGAGTGGGCGGCATTTCCCGCCGCTGTGCTGGCAAGCCACTGGCCGGAGGTGCCCCGCTTTCAGGACATCACCACCGTAACAAAGGAGGCTTTCTTTGAAAAAACAGGACTTCGCACCGTCACCCTCATTTCAGGTGGCTTCCCGTGCCAGCCGTTCTCCACCGCAGGGCGGCAGCGCGGCTTCCACGATGAACGCTACCTGTGGCCCGAAATGCTGCGGGTTATCCGGGAATTGCAGCCCCGTTGGGTGCTTGGAGAAAATGTTGCTGGCTTCCTCCGTATGGGGCTCGACAAAACGCTCATTGACTTGGAGCAGGCAGGTTACGATGTTCGGGTTTTCGTATTACCTGCTGCTGCCGTTGGCGCGTGGCACGAACGGAAACGGGTATTCATCATCGGTTCTTCTGCCAACACCTCTTGCCAGCGACACCGGGGATGTGGGCAAGGGGCTGGACATCCAAATCTCTGCGAACGGCAGCTATCGCAAGATGAACAAGGATGGCAAGGCATGGACGGCGCGGCTTTCCCATGTGGTCTACCGCATGACCCCCACCACGCTGGAAAGGCCCTACCTCAACCCGGACTGGGTAGAGTGGCTGATGGGTTTCCCGCGCAAATGGACGGACATTCCCTTTGGGCCAAAGAGCCCGCCGACATCCCGCGCCTGACCGAAGATGTGCCGAACCGCAGCAAGCGGATGAAAACACTGGGCAATGCAGTTTCGCCGCCGCAGGTGTTCCCGATTCTCAAATACATTGCGGACATTGAAACGGGCCGCTGTCCGATGGGAGGTGAAGAACTTTGAAAGAATTGCAGGCAAAAGCCAAAGTCACCCAGACCATGACCCGTGATGGTCTGGTGGTGGAAAATCAGGCGGACGGCACCGTGGAGAACGTTTCCAGCCGGGAGGCAGAACAGGATTATTCCACGGATGCCGAGGGCAAGGCCGAAAAAATTCTGGAACGGGCCGAGGACATCAAGGACGGGCATAAAAATAAAAAGAAAGCGAAAAAGGCAGCAGAAACAGCGGCCACCGCCAAAAGTGAAGATGGTCTGCACCGTTCCGCTGCCCGTTTGGAATTGACCGAGGACGAACGGGCAGACCCGGAGTTGCAGCCGTACATCCACAAGGCGGAAGCAAAGGCCGACAAGCTGGATGCGGCCCGCGCCGCTCTGCCGAAGAAGCGTGTCCCGGTCAAGGAAAAAGTTTACGATGCAGCCAGCGGCAAGGCAAAATCCACCCTGCGGTTTGAGCAGCAGGACAAAGGCCCGCCCAGCCTGAAACCAAACCCGGCCAGCCGCCCGCTGTCGGAAGCATTGCTGTTCGCTCACGGAAAAATCCACGAGGTCGAACACGAAAATGTGGGCGTGGAGGGCGGCCACAAAGGTGAAGAACTGGTGGAGCGTCAGACCGCCAAAGCCATCCGCAGCGGCATCCGGCACCACAAGATGAAGCCCTACAAGGCCGTGGAAAAGGCAGAGCGTCAGCTCATGTCTGCCAATGCAGAATACTTTTACCAGAAATCCTTGCGGGACAATCCGCAAATTGCACAGGCGGCCAGCAACCCCATTTCCCGGATGTGGCAGAAACGGCGTATCAAACAGCAGTATGCCAAAGCTGCACGGCAGGCCGGACAAGCCGCCGCGCAGGGTGCAGCCACTACCGCAGAAAATGGTTTCCGGGTAACAAAGCTGGCAGCCGAAGGCGGCGAACGGGTGGCCGAATTTGCGGCCCAGAACTGGAAAACCATTCTGATCGTGGCGGTGTTCGGTCTGCTGGCTCTGCTCTTGATAACGGGGTTGCAGTCCTGCACCGTGATGGCGGGCACCGCTGGAACCGGCGTGACGGCATCCTCTTACTTTTCCAAGGACAAGGATATGCTGGGTGCAGAGAAGGCTTATGCCAAGCTGGAACAAAAGCTGCAACGGTATCTCGACACCTACGAGGCCACCCACAACTACGATGAATACCATTTTTATCTGGACGAAATCGAGCATGACCCCTATGTGCTGATCTCGATTTTGTCCGCGCTGCATGACGGCGTGTTCACGCTGGCCGAGGTACAGGGCGAACTTGAAATGCTCTTTGAAAAGCAGTACATCCTGACCGAGACCGTGACCATGCAGATACGTTACCGTACAAAAATGATGGTCGTTATTGGCCCGTATGGTGTGCCGCAAGTTATCACCTACCAAGAACCGTATGAATACTACATCTGCACGGTCAAGCTGAAGAACAAGGATTTATCTCATCTGCCTGTGGAAGTGCTGACCGAAGAACAACTCAGTGCTTATTCGCTCTATATGCGCACGCTGGGCAACCGGCCGGATTTGTTCGGGCAGGCACAATACCCCAATGCGTCCACCATCAAGCAGCCCACCTACTACGATGTTTCCCCGGAAGCACTAAAGGATGATAGGTTTGCCGCCATGATGGAGGAAGCAACAAAGTACATCGGCTACCCGTATGTGTGGGGCGGCAGTTCGCCCAGCACCAGCTTTGATTGCAGCGGCTACATTTCGTGGGTGCTGAATCACTCCGGCTGGAACGTGGGCCGCCAGACCGCACAGGGCCTTTACAACCTCTGTACCCCTGTTTCGACAGCGCAGGTCAAACCGGGCGACCTTGTGTTTTTCAAGGGAACCTACGATACCCCCGGCGTAAGCCATTGCGGTATCTATGTAGGCAATTCCATCATGCTGCACTGCGGCGACCCTATCTCTTACACAAACCTCAACTCAAAATATTGGCAAGAACATTTTTACAGCTATGGGCGTTTACCGTGACGCCAGAAAGGATTTTGTATGGCAAAAAGACTTTCCCGCATTGAGCGCGATATTGAACGGCTCAAAGAAAAAATCTCTGAATACCAGCAGCAGTTGAAAGAACTGGAAGCTGCAAAGACTGAACAGGAAAACTTGCAGATCATTCAGCTGGTGCGCAGCATGAACATGAAGCCGGACGAGTTCGCGGCCTTCCTGCGCAGCGGTGCGCTGAATGCTGCACCCACCGCCACACCGTACCACAAACAGGAGGATGCCGCCGATGAAACCTGATAACTGGAACCGTTTCGCTGCCGGACTGCTGGCCATCCTGCTCTGCCTCTGCTCCTTTTCCATGCCCGCTTTCGCAAGCGGTACTGACCCTGCCCCGGAACCTCTGCCGGAGATTATCGAAGAAGAACCCACCACGGGCGGCATGGAGCCGGAGGGTGTGCCCATCACGCCCAAGGGCAATGCAACACTGGTGGATGACTTTTACGGCGACAAGCAGCTTATCACAGTGACCACCAAGGCCGGGAATTATTTTTACATCCTGATTGACCGTGCCAATGAGGACAAAGAAACCTCTGTCCACTTCCTGAACCAAGTGGATGATGCCGACTTGCTGGCTCTGCTGGATGAAGAACCGCAGGCCGCCGAAGTCTGCACCTGCACGGTGAAATGTGAGGCCGGAAACGTCAACGAAAACTGCCCCTTGTGTGAAAAGAGCCTGCGCAACTGCACAGCCCCGGAAGCGGTGAAAACAGACACCGAAACGCCAGAGGAAAAGCCGAAGTCCAACATGGGCAGTCTGATGATCCTGTTGGTGCTGGCTCTGGCGGGCGGCGGTGCAGCACTCTATTATTTCAAGTTCCGCAAGCCCAAGGCCGATACCACCGGGCACGATGATCTGGACGAATACGATTTTGGCGAGGACGAGGATGCAGACGAGGAACCGGCTGAAATCGAGATTCATTCGGAGGATGGACAGGAGGACGAAACATGAGCGTTCAGCTGGTAATTGCCGAAAAGCCCAGTGTAGCCCGCAGCATCGCCGCCGTGATCGGGGCCGATGAAAAGCAAAACGGCTACTGGCAGGGCGGCGGGTATCTTGTCAGCTGGTGCATCGGGCATCTGGTGTCCTTTGCCGAGGCTGGCCAGTACGACGAAAAATACTGCAAATGGCGGTATGAGGATTTGCCCATCCTGCCCCAGCCGTGGCAGTTCATTGTCCCGGACGAAAAGAAACAGCAGTTTGAAATTGTGCGCTCTCTGCTCAACCGCTCGGATGTGGACAGTGTGACCGCCGCGACCGATGCAGGCCGGGAGGGAGAACTGATTTTCCGTTTCGTCTACCAAATGGCCGGCTGCACGAAACCCGTAAAGCGGCTCTGGATTTCCAGCATGGAGGATGCTGCTATCCGGGAGGGCTTCGCAAGCCTGCGCCCGGATTCGGACTACGATGCGCTATACCAGTCGGCCCTCTGCCGCGCAAAGGCGGATTGGCTGGTGGGCATCAATGCAACACGGCTGTTTTCGGTGCTGTACCATAAGACCCTAACCGTGGGCCGGGTGCAGACCCCGACACTGAAAATGTTGGTGGACCGGGACGCAAAAATCCTGCGCTTCCAGAAAGAAAAGTATTACACGGTCGTCATCCAGTCCGGCAGCTTGAAAGCGGACAGTGGGCGCATTGCGGATGCAGAAACCGCAAATTCTCTCAAAGAAAAATGCACAGGCACAACTACCGTTTGTACTTCTGTCAAACGGGAGAAAAAGACAGAACAGCCGCCCAAGCTCTATGACCTGACCACCTTGCAGCGGGAAGCAAACCGCTTGTTCGGATTTACGGCAAAGCAGACCCTTGATTATGCCCAGCAGCTTTACGAGAAGAAACTGCTGACCTATCCCCGCACGGACAGTCAATATCTGACCGAGGATATGGGCCAGACAGCACAACATCTTGTGTCTGACCTGCTGGGACTGCTGCCCTTTGCCCAAGGGCTTGACTTGACCCCGGAAGTGGGCCGGATTCTGAACAGCAAAAAGGTATCGGACCACCACGCCATCATTCCCACTGCTGAATTTGTAAAACAGGGCTTCGCTGGTCTTGCCGAAAGTGAATGCAAGCTGATGAACCTTGTCTGCGCCAAGCTGCTCTGCGCCGTGGCTGTACCCCATGAATACGAAACCGTGGCCGCCGTGTTCTCCTGCGCCGGGAACGAGTTCTCCGCCAAGGGAAAGACCGTGCTTGTCCCCGGCTGGAAAGAGATCGACCAACGGTTCCGCTCCACCATGAAAGCAGACGGCGAAGAAGAAGCGGAAAGCCTGAACACCCTGCCAGAACTGGCCGAGAGGCAGAGTTTCCGCGTAACTTCTACCGTATCGGAACACTTCACATCCCCGCCGAAAGCCTACACCGAAGATACGCTCCTGTCAGCAATGGAGCGGGCCGGGGCCGAGGATATGCCGGAGGAAGCGGAACGCAAGGGGCTGGGTACTCCGGCCACCCGTGCGGCGATTCTGGAAAAGCTGGTGCAAATGGGCTTTGTGCAGCGCAAGGGCAAACAGCTTGTCCCCACCAAGGACGGCATCAATCTGGCGGTGGTTCTGCCGGAAAGCCTGACCTCTCCCGTCCTGACCGCCGAATGGGAAAACCGCCTGACCGAGATTGCCAAGGGCAATGCAGACCCGGACGAGTTCATGGCCGAAATTGAAGCGCAGGTGCGTCAGCTGATCAAGACCTATTCCTGCATCAGCGCGGACAAACAAAACCTGTTCCAGTCGGAACGGGTTATCATCGGCAAGTGTCCCCGGTGTGGTGAAAACGTCTACGAGGGCAAGAAAAACTTCTACTGCGGGAATCGTGGCTGTCAGTTCGTGATGTGGAAGAATGACCGCTTCTTTGAGCAGCGCAAAAAGGCGTTCACACCGAAGATCGCCGCCGCTCTGCTCAAAAACGGTAAGGCAAAGGTCAAGGGCCTCTATTCCGAAAAGACAGGCAAAACCTATGATGCAACGGTGCTTCTGGCAGATACGGGAGGCAAGTACGTCAATTACCGGGTAGAGCGCAAAGAGTAAGGCAAAAATACGAGGGCCGGTTATGGTAAGGTGAAGCATTCATTTTGCCATAACCGGCTCTCTCTATCCGTAGGATAGCAAAAAAGGAGTGTGACCAAATGAGCGAATTATTTTCCATCCAGCTGCAAAATCAGCAGCAAAGCAGGGATGGTGTCTGGCTAGACCTGCCCACCACAACCGAACAGGTACAAGCGGCCCTGCGGCAAATCGGCATTTCGTCCGATAATCCGCAGGGCCTTTTCATTTCCGGCTATTTTGCCGAGGAAGAAAAGCGTTTTGCCATCCCCTACAACATGGTGCTGGCATCCAATGTGGACGAACTGAACTTTCTGGCATCACGACTGGAAACCCTCTCTACCGGGGAACGCGCAGAGCTGAACGCCGCCCTGCAAGCCCCGCAGAGTGAGCTTTTCAGCATCGGGAGAATCACCGACTTTCCCGAAAACGTGGACTACTATGTGCATCTGCCGGATGTGCACGGGCCTGCCCAGCTAGGAGATTACTACCTGAATCGCTCCGGCATGGTGGATATGCCGGAAGAATGGAAAGGCGGCATCGACACGGCACAGTTTGGCCGGTATGTGGCTCAGCAGGAACAGGGTGCGTTCACCCAGTACGGCTACCTTGTCAAAAGCGGGGATGCGTGGCAGAAAGTCCACGAGGGCCAGCCTGTGCCGGAGGAATACCGGGTACTGTCCTTTCCTGCGCCGGAAGTTTTGCGAGATTCGGCCAACATCCCGCCACCTGTTCAGCCTGAAACGGAACTGCAGAAAGTTATTCCCATTATCCTAAACGGCAAGGACAGCGCAGAGCGCATGAAAGAAATCACGGACCGGCTGGAAACGGGCATTCAGCAGTTGTTCGATAGCGACCGCTACAAAGCTTATCTCACCACGATGGCGAAATTCCACAATTACAGCTTCAACAACACCTTGCTGATCGCCATGCAGGGCGGACAGCTGGTGGCGGGTTTCAACAAGTGGAAAGACACGTTCCACCGCACCGTGAAAAAGGGCGAAAAGGGCATCAAGATTCTTGCTCCCGCGCCCTACAAGGTCAAGCAGAAAACGGAAAAACTGGACGAACAGGGCAAGCCGATTCTGGACAAGGACGGCAAGCCGCTGACCGAGGAAAAAACGGTACAGATTCCGGCGTTCAAGGTGGTGTCCGTGTTCGATGTCAGCCAGACCGAGGGCGAACCGCTGCCCTCTATTGCAGTGAATGAACTGTCCGGCAGCGTGCAGGACTATCAAGATTTTTTCAAGGCGTTGGAGCAGACATCCCCGGTGCCCATCGGGTTTGAGGACATCGAGGGCGGGGCGCATGGTTACTTTCATCTTCTCGACAACCGCATTGCCATCCAAGAGGGCATGAGCCAGTTACAGACCATCAAGACAGCCATCCATGAGATTGCCCATGCAAAGCTGCACGCCATCGACCCAGACGACCCGGAACAGGCCAACCGCCCGGACAGCCGCACCCGCGAGGTGCAGGCCGAAAGCGTGGCCTATACTGTCTGCCAGCACTATGGGCTGGACACGTCTGAGTATTCGTTTGGCTATGTGGCCGGGTGGAGTTCTGGCCGGGAACTGGCCGAGCTGAAAGCCTCTCTGGAAATTATTCGCAGTGCGGCCCATGAGCTGATCTCCGCGCTGGACGAACATCTGGCAGAACTGCGCCAGCAGCGGGAAGCAGACCTTTCCGCTGTACAGGAAGCCGCATTTGCACTGGACAACGGCAGTACCCTGTTCATCCAGACCTGTGATTCTGGCTATGACTACACTCTGTATGGCCCGGACCACACGGCTCTGGACGGTGGGCAGCTGGACGCGCCCGGTCTGACCCTGCCAGATGCCGGGCAGGAAGCACTTAATCTGCTGGGGCAGACAGCCGCAGTGTCGGAAGTCCTGTTGGGCGACAAGCTGGCGGCGTTCCAAGAGGCGGCGGAAAAGGCCAACGAAATTCCCGCGCCCGTTAAAATTCCAGACCCCGCCGCAGAACCTACGGTCACAATTCTTTGGAGCGAAAGTGACAAGCTGCAGGACGGCGAAATCATGCCGCTGTCCGTGGCAAACCGAGTTTTTGAAAAACTGGACACCGCCCAGCACACGGACCGGGAAAAGGACGGCTACACGGGCGGCTGGTACGACAAGACCGCATTCCGTATTGATTTTACCCTGAACGGCCAGCCCGACAACTACGAGGGACGGCAGGATTTTGGTGACGGAGAGGGTTCTTTGGTTCAACATATCCAGAACTACCACGAATACTATGCCAAGGACGAGAACTGGAAAAATTTTGTTCTGCACAACAAAGGCCCGGAAGCGTGGGAACAAGACAAGGCAGAGCGGGAAATGGTGCTGACCGAGTTTATCCCGTACCTCAAACAACATTGCAATCTTTCGGCCATGGAGCAGGCAGCCACCGCCGCTTTGCGGGAGGAACAGAACATTTCGCCGGAACAGGCGGCCTATTACAACGCTGTTGTGGCCTATGTGCAGGACTGCCGCCCGCTGCTCAACCAAGGCCAGTATGACTTGCCGGAACCGCCCAAGCTGGCCGACTTTGACCAGACCTTGCAGGACTATAAGGCACAGGTACAGGCCGAGATCGCGCAGGAAGCTGCCGATGCTGGAATGACCGTAGAGGAATACGCAGCGGCAGGTTTTGAAACACCGCAGCAGGACAGCTTTTCCATCTACCAACTGCGCAACGAGGATTCCACCCGCGATTACCGTTTTGAGCCCTACGACCGCCTGCAGGCCGCTGGTTTGTCCGTGGACAAGGCCAACTATACGGAGGTTTACGCCGCGCCGCTGGCTGCTGGCACCACGTTGGAGGACCTCTACCGCACGTTCAACGTGGACCATCCGGCAGATTTCAAGGGACACTCACTGTCTGTTTCGGATGTGGTGGTACTGCACCAGAATGGGCAGGACACCGCCCACTACTGCGACAGTGTGGGCTTCCAGCAGGTGCCGGAGTTCTTTCGGGAAAATCCGCTGCGCACCGCAGAGCTTTCCACCGAACAGAACGAAAACATGATTGACGGCGTGCTGAACAATGCGCCCTCTCTGGGCGAATTGGAGGCAAAAGCAAAGGCCGGAGAACAAATTTCTCTGACGGACCTTGCCGCCGCAGTCAAGGCCGAAGAAAAGGCACCGAAAGCCAAGAAGTCCCGCACGGCCAAACCGAAAAAGCCGTCCATCCGGGCACAGCTGGATGCCGCAAAAAAGGAACAGAGCAAGCAAACACAGCCACGGGAAAAGTCAAAGGAATTGGAGGTGTAAACCGTGCAGAAATTTGAAAATATGGATGTGATCGCTGCGCTGGAAGCTATCATGCACCAGAACACCGCATACTATCAGAGCGATTTTGCC
>OHFW01000875.1_pt1 | contig 13384 bp, 13 predicted proteins | sample 1567601 | NCBI WGS metagenome assembly OHFW01 (sample SAMEA3879594, study PRJEB24766) | human gut metagenome | biome: human-associated habitat; feature: feces | place: USA | collected 1985/1987 | reverse complement strand
AATTTTTGATCACAAAGAGATTTATGACAAAGGCATGGGCACCAGGATGGTGGGAAGTATCTGGTGGTGCTGCACAGGCAGGGGAAGCATCTTATGATGCAGTTCTTCGTGAAGTGAAAGAAGAAACAGGATTGGATGTTAAAGATGCTGAAGGCGGATATATGTTTACATACAAGAGAGAGAATCCAGGAGAAGGAGATAACTATTTTGTAGATGTTTATCGTTTTACATTAGATATCGATGACAGTGATGTAAACTTTCAGGAAGCAGAGATTGACGGCTATATGTTTGCCTCAATAGATGAGATCAAAGTATTTGCACAGGAAGGAATTTTCCTGCACTATGACAGTATAAAAAAGGTATTTGAGTAAGGCAATGAGTTCAACAATAAAACGTAATAAATATGAAATTGATATGTGCAACGGGACGATCATGGATAAGCTGATCTCATTTTCGCTCCCGCTTATGCTCTCGGGTATTCTGCAGCTGATGTTCAATGCGGTGGATATCATTGTTGTAGGGAAGTTCAGTGGTAACGAGTCGCTGGCGGCGGTCGGTTCAACCACAGCACTTATCAATGTATTCACCAATTTGTTCATAGGGATATCCCTTGGGGCAAATGTGCTTGCGGCAAGGCTTTATGCCGCAGGAAAAGATAAAGAAATGTCAGAGACAGTACATACCGCGATCGCGCTGGCGCTGGTCAGCGGTATTATTATGGCCTTTGTCGGGTGGATTTGCGCAAAACCGGCGCTTGAGCTTATGGATACTCCGGGGGATGTCATCGGACTTTCTTCTTTATATATGAGGATATATTTCCTGGGAATGCCATTTTTCATGCTGTACAATTACGGCGCTGCCATACTCAGGGCGGTGGGAGATACCAAAAGACCACTCCTTTTTCTGGTTATATCCGGAATTGCAAATACAGGCCTTAACCTGTGTTTTGTGATCATTTTCAAGCTTGGAGTTGCGGGGGTCGCAATCGGAACAGTCATCTCACAGCTGATATCCTGCGTACTCGTCCTCCGCTGCCTGTGCAGGTCAGAAACGAGCTATCAGCTTAGATTTTCAAAGCTTACCATCAAGGGTGCATATGTAAAGCAGATCTTTTCGGTCGGAGTTCCGGCTGGAATCCAGAGCACGGTCATCAACTTCTCAAATGTACTGCTGCAGTCGTCAGTCAACTCGTTTGGCTCGGTTGCCATGGCGGGCTACACGTCGGCAAATAATATATTTGGATTTCTGTATGTGACGGTGAATGCTGTAACGCAGGCGTGCATGAGTTTTACGAGCCAGAACTACGGTGTCGGCAAATGGAAACGTATGGAGAGAGTTCTGATCGACTGTCTGATATTGTCATTTGCGGCAATGATGGTTCTGGGCAATGGAGCGTATTTCTTTGGACCGCAGCTGCTGCATATATATACGAGCAGCGACGCGGTTATAAAGTGCGGAATGGAGATTCTGCTGTATACGACAGTCACATATTTCCTGTGCGGATTTATGGACTTGTTCCCGGGGGCGCTTCGTGGGATGGGACATTCCGGAGTTCCGATGCTCCTCTCGATCATAGGAACGGTGGGAACCCGAATCGTGTGGATATACTGGATTTTCCCGAGACACAGATCCCTGGCGGTTCTGTTCATTTCATATCCGGCGTCCTGGATCATAACCCTTGCTATGCAGATAGTATGTTATTTCTATGTGAGGAAGATGCTGTATAAGAAAATTGCAAATAAGAAATGAGTGAAAACGTATGGGGAAGCTGCCAGCAGAAATGGCATGTGCCGTGTATACCGTACGGAATTATAAAATAAGCAATGCGCCCCTCGCCGCTAACGCGGCCCTGAGGATGGCATGCGCCGTGGAAGACGGACGGAATTATAAAATAAGCAATGCCCCCCTCGCTGCTAACGCAGCTCGTGGAATGGCATGCGCCATATAGATAACAAAAAAACACCAGTTGATTGTGAGCAAGCTCCCATCAACTGGCATTTTTTTATTATCTGCATGGCTTATTTTATAATTCCTATTGACATAGTAGGGTATAAGAGCTATAATCCTATCATGTTCGTAGGAATTATAGGATTTATTATTTAGTGAGGCATAGAAGATCATGAGATTTAACACAGCATTATTACACAGCGCAAAGCTTGGTGATGAGAATACAGGCGCCACACTTACACCGATCTATCAATCCAGTGCATTCTATCAGCCTTCAGCGGAGCAGCATGAGAAGCTCTTCCACAACAAGGCGACGGGATATTCTTACACGAGGATCAATAACCCGACTATAGTTGCATTTGAGGAGCGGATGACGAATCTTGAAAAGGGAGTGGGTTCGGTAGCGTGTTCTTCTGGAATGGCGGCACTCACAAATGCACTCTTAAATATAGTAGGAACTGGCGGAGAGATAGTCTCCAGCACAGGGCTCTACGGTGGGACGATAGATCTGTTCCACGATCTGGAGGCATTTGGGATCAAGACGACATTTGTGGAGATATCGGATAAGGAAGCGGTTGAGGCAGCGATAAATGAGAATACCAGAGTGATATTTGCTGAGACCATCGGCAATCCGAAGCTTGATGTGGTGGATATAAAGGCGCTTTCGGAGCTGGCACATTCACACAGGCTTCCGCTCCTGATAGACAATACAGTGGCAACTGCATATCTGGTCACACCACTGACACTTGGAGCGGATATAGTCATCAATTCCACATCCAAGTACATCAATGGCAACAGCGATGCCATAAGCGGAGTCATCACCGACAGCGGCAATTTCAAATGGGACGCAGAGCGTTATCCGCTTCTGCAGCAGTACAAGATGTTCGGAAAGTTCGCCTATATAGCAAAGCTCAGAAACGGACTTTTTAGAAATACAGGAGCCTGCATAGCTCCGCAGACGGCATTTTACAATATGCTGGGCATGGAGACATTGGGGCTTCGAATGGAGCGATGCTCACACAATGCACTTGCCCTTGCTCAGTTTCTGGAAAGTCAGGAGGGTGTAAAGGTCAACTATCCGGGACTTGAATCCAGTCCTTGGTATGATATCGCAAATGAACAGCTCCACGGTGGTTATGGTGCCATAATCACCATCAGAGTCGGCAGCAAGGAGAAGGCATTTGCGGTGATGAACAAGCTCACAATACCGCAGATAGTGTCGAACATAGGAGACACAAAGACGCTCATCGTGCATCCTGAATCAACACTGAATGCGCACAGCACAGAGCAGGAGAAGCTTGACGCCAACGTATATGATGATATGATTCGTATTAGTGTCGGAATCGAGGATGTGGAGGATCTCATAGAGGACTTCCGGAAGGCCTTGGAAAGTTAAGCAATTGCGAAGACCGAGTTAAGCGAAAGCGACCCCTAATCGGTATACTAAATCACCTCATGCGTTAAACAACATTCAGGTTTCGCAATTGATTGAACACGTAAATATGATTTGGAGGAACTACATATGGCAGTAGATTACGCAGCTCTGAAAAAGGGCGGATTCATGAGACAGAAACAGAAGAATAACTTTTCTCTGAGACTTCAGGTGGTGGGAGGAAATCTTACCGCAGAGAATCTCAAGAAGATAGCAGAGGTTGCCGAGAAATACGGAGATGGACATGTACATCTCACATCGAGACAGAGCGTCGAGATCCCATTTGTTAAGCTTGACGATGTGGAAGAGGTAAAGGAAGAACTGGCAAAGGGAGGCTGTAAGCCGGGTGTGTGTGGCCCAAGAGTAAGAACAGTCACAGCGTGCCAGGGAAATCAGATCTGTCCGAGCGGCAATATAGACACTTATGATATAGCAAAGAAGCTTGATGCGAGATATTACGCAAGGGAGCTTCCCCACAAGTTCAAGTTCGGTGTCACAGGATGCCAGAACAACTGTCTGAAGGCAGAGGAGAACGATGTGGGAATCAAGGGCGCAATGGTAGTAGAGTGGGATGATCCATCATGCATCATGTGTGGCGTGTGCGTCAAGGCGTGCCGTGAGGGCGCGATCACCATGGAGGACGGCAAGATCATCCTCGACACAGACAAATGTAACTATTGCGGTCGATGCGCAAAGGCATGTCCTACAGATGCATGGAAGGGCGAGACAGGATACCTTGTCTCATTCGGAGGATTATTTGGTAACACGATCCACCGCGGCGAGGAGTTACTTCCGGTTGTTACATCTGAGGAGCAGCTTTTCCGTATCACAGATGCAGCAATACAGTTCTTTGCAGACAATGCAAAGCCAAGCGAGCGTTTCCAGTTCACCCTGGAGCGCGTGGGCTTAGACAAATTCAAAGAAGTATTAAAGGAGGCTTACAATGGCTGATTATGAAATCAATGACAGAGTAGATATAACTGATGTGGTGTGCCCGATGACATTTGTCAAGGCGAAGGTAGCCATGGAGGAGCTTGAGATAGGACAGGTGCTTGCGGTTACCATGAACGACGGCGAGCCTGTACAGAACGTACCAAGAAGCTTCAAGGAGGAAGGACAGCAGATCCTGAAGCTCATCGACAACGAGAATGGCACTTATGATCTTATAGTTAAAAAATTGGAGGATTGATCAGGAAAGGAGAAAATGAATGGCAGTAAGAGTCAGTGCAGAGGATTTCGATGCGAAGGTTCTTCAGTCGGAGCTCCCGGCCATCGTGGAATTCTATTCGGACAGCTGCATACCATGCAAGCAGCTCTCACCTATCCTTGGTGGCATCGAGGATGACTACGAGGACAAGGTAAATGTATACAAGGTAAATGTAAACTTCGACGCAGAGCTTGCTGAGAAGTACGCAGTCATGGCATCACCAACTATACTCTTCTTCAAGGGAGGCGAGGAGGTTTCCCGCATCCGTGGCCTTGTGAAGAGAAATGCGCTGGAGGAGGAAGTTGGCAAATTATTGTAGAAATTCGTTGGTAAAGTGACACAATGGAGTATTTGACTGTAGTCAATTACTTCCGGTGTACAGAAGAATGAAACTATATAATTAAAATTATAAAGTATATAATCACATTTTATGTCAGTCCGGCAACGCCGGACAGGCAAATGAATCGTCAGGAGGAAAGAAAAATGACAGTCACAATAGCAGGAAAGAAGAAAGAGATAGCAGAGAAGACAACAATAGCTCAGATTATCGTGTCAGAGAACGTTGAGAATCCGGACTATGTCACAGTAACAGTCAATGATGAGTTTGTTGACTCAGATGCATTTGCAACAACAGAGCTCAAGGACGGCGATACAGTAGAGTTCCTCTACTTCATGGGAGGTGGCAGCTTCTAATGGCATTCACAAACGAACAGATGGAACGTTACTCACGTCACATCATCCTTCAGGAAGTTGGCGTGAAGGGACAGAAGAAATTGTTAAATGGCAAGGTGCTGATCATAGGCGCAGGTGGACTTGGAGCACCAGCCGCTATGTACCTGGCAGCAGCCGGAGTTGGTACGATCGGTATCGTTGATGCCGATGAGGTAGATCTGTCAAATCTTCAGAGGCAGATCATTCACGGAACAGCAGATGTGGGCAAGGCAAAGGTCAAATCCGCAAAGGAGACCATGAACGCCATGAACCCTGATGTAAATGTGATCACATACAGAGAGTTCGTGACATCAGAGAACATCATGGATCTCATCAAGGACTATGATTTCATCATCGATGGAACAGACAACTTCCCTGCAAAATTCCTTATCAACGATGCCTGTGTTATGGCTAAGAAGCCATTTTCACATGCAGGAATCATCAGATTCAAGGGTCAGCTTATGACATATGTTCCAGATGAGGGACCATGTTATAGATGTGTATTCAAGGATCCACCTCCAAAGGATGCGGTTCCTACATGTAAGCAGGCCGGAGTCATCGGAGCAATGGGCGGTGTTATCGGAAGTCTTCAGGCTATGGAGGCAATCAAGTATCTCATTGGAGTTGGCGATCTTCTGACAGGAAGACTCCTTACATTTGACGCACTTAAGATGGAATTCCACACAGTAAAGCTCCCTCACAAGAAGGGCTGTGGATGTGCTGTATGTGGACCAAATCCAACCATCACCAAGCTCATCGACTACGAGCAGGTGGAGTGTGACGGTAAGTAGAAGATCAAGGCAGGTGTCTGTGCTTGAGGAATGCCTGTACGGTTGTTATTATGCCGCCCCTGATGACATATACCATATCAGGGGAATACGCGGTCGCCGGTACTTAGGTGGTGCTTTAAGCAGCACCTTAGTACCGCTGCAGACCAAGTTAAGCGAGAGCGCCCCCGGATATGGTATTGTCAGTCGGGGGCGGGCATACAACAAACAATGTATCCTCAAGCACAGATCCTGTTACAGTTGATAATAAGGAGGATATGAAGTAAGATGTTGTACATGACAAAGTCTGATTACGAGAAGATACTTGCACACTGCAAGGAAGGCCTTCCAAATGAGTCCTGTGGTCTGATCGGCGGTGTCAGAGAGGGAGACAAGAAGTACATCAGGAAGGTGTATCTCCTGACAAATATTGACGCCAGCAACGAGCATTTTTCCATGGACCCGAGAGAGCAGCTTGCGGCAGTTAAGGATATGCGTGCAAATGGATACGAGCTTCTTGGCAACTTCCATTCCCATCCAGAGTCTCCATCCAGACCTTCGGAGGAGGATAAGAGGCTTGCATATGATTCCAAGGTGAATTATCTGATCCTCTCCCTCATGGAGATAGACAATCCGGTACTCAAAGCCTTCAACATAGATGAGGAAAAGAATGTGACGATAGAGGAGCTTGTTATAGAATCATGATAGATAGCAGGCATTTGAAAGAACAGGGCGGGCTTTGATACCCGCCCTTGTTCTTTACGTGGGCTTGTCATAAATTTTCATTTGGAGTTACTGAAGATATGTTTTGCATAAGTATAAATCATAAGAATACACCGGCCGATGTCAGGGAGAGCTTTGCATTTTCGACAAAAGGACAGAGACAGTTCACCGAGCGGCTAAAGGCTGCGGTGGGTGGATGTGTCGTGTTGTCGACCTGCAACAGGATGGAAATATACTTTACGGATAAATGTGAGCCATGTGGGTCTGCTATAACAGGGAAAATGAGCAGCGGTGAAGCTTCCGGTGGGCGAGGTGGCCTGCTTGAACAGGTAGAAATGCTTCTGGCTAATGATAGGGATGTCCCTGTCAGCCTCATAAGAAGATATAGCATGAATTATGAGGGATTCCAGTGTATGTTACATCTGTGCAGAGTGGCGTGTGGTATGGATTCCATGGTGCTCGGCGAGGTGGAGATCATACATCAGGTGAAGAGCGCATATCTTGTGGCAAAGAAGCTTGGAGCCTGTGACGGCGAGCTGAATATAGCATTTCAGGGAGCACTTTCGGCGGCAAAGGCGGTGGCGACGGAGAGTGACACTACGAGACTCCCGGTATCCGTCGGAACCTTGTCAGCACGGGAGGCAGTGAATTTTACAAGAAATGGCGGCATTGAAAATACGTGCAGAGATGTTCGAAGTGATGTGGTAAGCAGCAGTCAAGTTGAGAGTGTGGATGCTGAAAAGGCAAATACCGGGCATATCCTAGTCGTAGGAGCCACAGGCAAGATAGGCAGCATAGTTGTCAAGGATATTGCAGATCTTGCGCCAGATATAGAGATAACAGGCACAAGCAGAAGTCACCACAGTGCAGATAGCATATTTGACAGACGTCAGCAGATCAGGATAGAGGACTACAGCAGAAGATATGAGCTGGCAGCCTGGGCGGATGTCATCATCAGTGCGACAGCAAGCCCGCATTATACATTTGTCAGGGATGAGCTGGCGGAGGCTGTGAAAATGCAGCCGAAGCGGAGATTGCTCCTTGATCTGGCAATGCCAAAGGACATTGATCCTGCGGTCTCAGATGTGGACGGATGTGTGCTGCGTGACATAGACTATATCAGAACACTCTCCAGAGAGAACAATGAAAGCAGGGCAAAAACAATCACAGAGATGGAGCCGTGGCTCATATCACAGGTTGACGAGATCATGAAGAACATAGCATTTTCGAGGTTCAACAGGGAGCACGGAGACGTGATGGCGAAGCTTAAGACTATAGATGGCGCAAAGATGGTATATAAACTCAAAGGACAGCTTGAGTATGAGGCATTTGAGAAAATGCTGGACAGTATTGTGACTGCCGGATGTGAGAACTGAATATTGCTTGTTTGCCTGAGGTTATGCAGTATCATCGGCTGATGATGGTTATGTCAGATAATTGGAACAACTTTTTGTGCTTTTTAATAGAGACTAAATAATAGAAATTAGAGGTAGTGATGTCGTATTTTCCATTTATGATAGAATTGAATAATGAGAGATGCCTGATCGCAGGAGGCGGAACTGTTGCATACAGAAAGGTGTGCAGCATGCTGGAATTTGGCGCGGTGGTCACGGTGGTGTCACCGGAGTTCTGCCCGGAGCTTTTAGAACTGGCGGAGCAGGTGAATACGCCAGACAAATACTGTGCAGCGACAAGCGATGATCGTGGTTCTGTAGAGAATTTTGCAGATTATTCTGGATGCCTAACACTTGTAAAAAGATGCGTGCAGCCGCAGGATATTGACGGTGCATTTGTCGTCATAATGGCGACGGACGATGAGAAGGTCAACCACGACATGGCTGAGCTCTGCAGGCAGCAGCGCATACTTGTAAATGTGGTTGATGTGAAGGCGGATTGCGGATTTTATTTTCCAGCGATCATAAAGGATAAAGAGGTTGTTATAAGCGTTTCCACCGGTGGACAGAGTCCGGTGCTTGCGGGAACGATCAAGAGAAATATAGAGAGCCATTTAGGCAGGAGTTATGGCGACATAGCGGAGCGGATGGGCGAGCTCCGGGAGCAGATCAAAGCACAGATAGACGGCGAGGAAGAGCGAAAGAAAGCATTTCAGCAAATGGTTAGGAGTCTGTTAGATGAGAGTTGAGAATGGACATGGTAAAAATAAACCGAATATTCGTAAATTTGCGGAGAATGACATGGCAGATGGATTCAATAGTGACGATTTGGATTGCGAAAGCGGAGGACAGAAAAAAACAGTAAAAGTTGGAACCCGTGGCAGCATGCTTGCTCTTGCTCAGACTGAACTGGTGATAAAGGCACTCAAGGAGAGATTTTCCCAGATTGATTTTCAGATGATTACAATGAGTACCCGGGGGGATCGGGACACCAGCAGAGCGCTTCTGGAATTCGGAGGCAAAGCGGTATTTGTCGAGGAGTTCGAGGAAGCTATACTTAAAGGTGACATAGACATAGCGGTACACAGTGCCAAGGATATGCCGATGGAGATCATGGAAGGTCTTACGATAGCGGGCACACTTCCGAGGGCATGTCCGCAGGACGTTTTTATATATAAGAGTGGCAGGTCATTTGGCAGAAATGACAGTTTCGTGGTGGGAACCAGCAGCCTGAGAAGACAGTACCAGATAAGAGACATGTATCCAAATGCGGTGTGCAAGAACCTGAGAGGAAATGTCGGCACCCGCATACAGAAGCTTGAGGATGGCGAGTATGATGCTATCATTCTTGCGGCGGCAGGTCTTGAGCGACTGGGAGTTATTGAAGACAAAGGCAATGACAGCACAGAATGCTTTGAAGTGCACAAGGACGAACTTACATTCAGATACCTCAGTACAGAGTTAATGCTTCCGGCAGCGTGCCAGGGAATCATAGCCATAGAGACGCGAACATCCGGCGAAGCATACGACATGGTGAGGGCGATAAATGATATCGAGGCATACACACAGCTCACATGCGAGCGCGCAGTCTTAAGTCGCCTGAACGCCGGCTGCCACGAACCGATAGGCGTGTACTCAGAACTTCATGGCGACCACATGAAGATAAGCCTGATGAAAGCAGATGCGGCTTCATCGGACAAAGAGAAAGATGAAGAAATCCAGATACACAGAAAGACGGTAGAAGGAAACACCGCAGAATGGGAACAGCTGGTAGAGGCGTTGATAAAGTAGGTTGTAGCACACCCAGCGTATTGGAGAACAAAATGGTATATTTAATAGGCGCAGGCCCCGGCGATCCGGGACTCATCACGGTGAAGGGCCTGGAATTCATAAAACAATGCGATACAATCATATATGACAGACTCGGAACCTATCAGCTTCTGGAGATGGTGAAGCCGGACTGCCGCAGGATATACGTCGGCAAACAGGCGGGCAGCCACTACAAGAAGCAGCCTGAGATAAACGAGATACTTGTTGAGGAAGGCCGCAAAGGCAACATGGTGGTGCGCCTCAAAGGTGGCGATCCATTTGTATTTGGAAGAGGCGGCGAGGAAGTGACCGCACTTCTAGAAGCGGGGATCCCATTTCAGGTGATACCGGGAATAACGTCCGCCGTGGCGGTTCCGGAGGTGTGCGGCATACCGGTGACCCACCGCGGAACGAGCAGAAGCTTTCACGTGATAACAGGACACAAGCGGGCGGACATACACAGATCTGATGAAGGTGGTTTAGATGACTACGACTACATCAGAAATCAGGAAGGGACAAGCGTGTTCCTGATGGGGCTGAACAGACTGCCACAGATCATGGAGAGACTTGTTCAGACTGGGGCGGAGGAACATACTCCGGTCGCGGTCATTTCCAAAGGAACCATGCCAGGGCAGAGGATAGTCCGCGGCGATATACAGACAATTGCAGACAAGGTGAACGAGGCAAAGCTTGAATCTCCTGCGATCATAGTTGTGGGTGAAAATGCAGCGTTGGATTTTACAGCACCAAACAGAGGACCGCTTCAGAATGTCCACGTTGGACTTATTGGAACGCCAAAGCTTCGCGAGAAGATGAGAGTTGCAATAGATGCACTTGGCGGCCAGTCCTACAGCATAGTGGATATGAGTGTGGAGCAGACAGAGGAGAAGAACAGGCTGCGAGTGGCTCTGGAACATATAGAAGATTACAGCTGGCTGGCATTTACCAGTCAGAACACCATAACCTTGTTTTTCAAATGGCTCAGAGAATGGAATATAGATGTCAGAAAACTGGCTCATCTGAAATTTGCGGTGGTCGGTGCTGGAACAAGAGATACGCTTAAATCTGAGGGATACATAGCGGATTATGTGCCGGACGAGTACACCACAAGCGCCCTTGCTATGGGACTTGCAAATGTGATGAATGACGGAGAGAAACTTCTCCTTCCGAGGGCAGTCCAGGGCAGCGAGACGATGCTTGACATACTTGATCAGGGCGGTGTGGTATATGAGGAGATCCAAGTTTATGATGTGGTTGGACGCAGGATGGAGAGCATACAGTATCTGAAGGATCTGGATGTGATAACATTTGTCAGCGCATCAGGAGTCAGAGGATTTCTAGATGTTCTTGATGCAGAGAAAAAAAACTGCGGTGTGGCCCATATGTTGAATGATATAGATTCATGTGGGGATCATACGGACAATACAGACGGCAGTTTTAAAATACATGATATAATGAAGAATATCCGCATAGCGGCACTTGGAAATGTGACCGAGAAGGCTTTGGAGAAGGCTGGTTATCATGCGGATATAGTTCCGGAGGTTGGTGATATCGAGCACCTTATATCAGCCATCGGTGATTATTATTTTAGAGAAAAGAGGCAGTAACATGATAAGACTCAGAAGACTTCGTGGAAGCGAGGCCATCAGAAATATGGTTAGAGAGAACAGGGTTAACAAGGAGGATCTTGTATACCCGATGTTTGTGGCGGAGGGCACAGGGATCAAGAATCCTGTTGATTCCATGCCAGGCATATATCAGTATTCACTCGACACATTTGAGGAGGAGCTTCGCAGAGTGGCGGACGCCGGAATCAGCGCGGTTCTTCTGTTCGGAATACCGGCCCACAAGGATGAGGTTGGAAGCAGTGCATATGATGATCAGGGAATCATGCAGAAAGCGGTCAGGAGGATAAAAGAGCTGTATCCGGATATGATAGTCATAGCGGACATTTGTCTGTGTGAGTATACATCACACGGTCACTGCGGAATCATCCGTGACGGCAAGATACTCAACGATGAGACTCTTCCATATCTGGGCAAGATGGCCGTATCCCTTGCAAAGGCAGGCGCGGACATGGTGGCTCCGTCGGATATGATGGATGGACATACCGCTTACATCAGAAAGGCACTTGACGACAACGGGCTGACGGATGTACTGATCATGGGTTACAGTGCGAAATTTGCATCTGGTTACTATGCACCATTTCGCGATGCGGCACATTCGGCACCACAGTTTGGAGACAGAAGGACATACCAGATGGATCCCGCAAATGGCAGGGAGGCTCTGAGAGAGTGCGAGGCGGATATCGCCGAGGGAGCAGACATAATCATGGTCAAGCCGGCACTTGCTTATCTGGATGTAGTCAAGGATGTGAGAAACCACACGGACTATCCGATAGCGGTGTACAATGTTAGCGGCGAGTACTCCATGGTCAAGGCAGCTGCGGCAAATGGCTGGATAGACGAGAAGAGGATCGTCATGGAAAACATGACAGCCATGAAGAGAGCCGGCGCAGGAATCATCATAACTTATCATGCTATAGACGTGGCACACTGGCTTGAGTCGGAATCAATATGACGGAGTCATATTTCGGAATGATTCCGACGATCTGCCCCACTCGACGGAGGAGAGAGAGGCGTTTCCAAAGATGAGGAGAATGCGACATCAACACTTAAAAGAAGATAGAGCTGAGTATGACAATAGTTGCTATGCATAACGAGGCGTTTTTATCTATTTGGAATATAAAATAGAAAAAGATACAATATTGTATCTAAACGGCTAAAATAACATAGCTTTGCGAAAAACAAAAGGAAACAAAGAAAAAAGTCACACTGGACGATAAATTATAGAAAGAAGAATGGCAATGACAAATTCACAGGATCTATTTGAAAAATCACAGAAGGTAATTCCGGGCGGCGTCAATTCACCGGTCAGGGCATTTGGCTCGGTGGGACGGACACCTGTATTTATGAAGAAAGCAAAAGGTTCACATATATTTGACGAGGATGGCAATTCCTATGTGGATTATGTTTGTTCCTGGGGCCCGGGAATTCTGGGGCATGCCGATGACAGAGTCATAGATGCGGTGAAGGCGGCTTGTGATGACGGACTTACATTCGGCGCACCGACAAGGAAAGAGCTCGAGATCGCAGAGCTGGTAAATGAGCTTATGCCTTCAATGGAGCTGACCAGGATGGTCAACTCGGGAACAGAGGCAGTGATGAGTGCGCTCAGAGTGGCGAGAGGATTTACAGGCAGAGACAAGATTGTAAAGTTCCGCGGCTGCTATCACGGACACAGCGATGGACTTCTGGTCAAGGCAGGCTCGGCGGCACTTACACAGTCAGTTCCGGACAGCCTGGGAGTTCCAAAGTCGTATACACAGCATACA
>OHFW01000871.1_pt1 | contig 13418 bp, 13 predicted proteins | sample 1567601 | NCBI WGS metagenome assembly OHFW01 (sample SAMEA3879594, study PRJEB24766) | human gut metagenome | biome: human-associated habitat; feature: feces | place: USA | collected 1985/1987 | reverse complement strand
AGGGACGCTCCCCAGGGCAGTTTCTTCACCGACAGCATTTACGATCTTTTCTTCCGGGGCAACTTTTTTCCTTGCCATATAATGTTCCTCCTAAGTGTTATATTTTTCCCGGCTCATTGGAGCCAAAAAAGCGATGGGTGCCGTTCTCCTGACGGGCGGCAAAAAAGTGGTGCCGGGGCAGATCGATTTCTCCAAAGGAACCGATCTCAGAAATCCAGATGATCCGCTCGCCCTTCATACGGGGAACGGTTGCAATGTGAGTAGCGGCATCCAGCCATGCCACGCTGAAAAGGTATCCGGCCCCCTTTCCGTTTCCGGTAAAGCGCAGGAGAAACGGTTCATGCAGTCCGTCTTTTGAGTAAAATCCGGGCTGCGCCTTTGTCAGTTCCAGCATAACGTCCAGTGCTTCCAAAAGCCGAGGGTCTATCCTGCGGTCTCCGTAAGAAACCACATCACCCCGCAGCCAGACATAATTGGTGCCTGTGCGCATCTGGCGAAGCATGATCTCCATGCGCCTTTCGTCAATTTTGATTCCCTGTGTACGGTAATGGGCCTGCACCAGAGCATGGAGCTGGCGGACACGCAGGTACTTAAACTCCTTGAGTATTTCGAGAATATACTTTTGCTGATTGGATAGCAGCATTGATCTTCCTCCCTTCAAACTGCTGCGCAGATGGCGTTGAGATATGGGTCGATCATAAGATCGCTCTCACTTTCGGCAATGCAGTTGAACAGCACTGCCATGGTGTAGGCCGTGCTGTTTTTTACATTCCGCTCCTGATTGGCGCGGAGCTTACTCTCTGCCTCCCGCAGGATCAAGCCGTCCAGCCGTCTGAGCTTTGCCCGCACGCGGCTTTGCGGAAGCGTGGCATTGCCAATACGGAAGCTGTCGGCATAAAAAAGCCGCTCAATGGCGTTTTCAAACACCAGAGCGGTTTCCGGTGCGAAGCATTCAAGCTCGCAGCCGTCCAAAATATCCAAAAGTTCTTCTTCCGCGTCCCCGTCAGTCTGTCCGTCCTGCGCCGAGGTGCTGACAGACTGACTGACTTCCCTATGACTTTGATCAATCTTTCTTTTTTCTTTCTTACTTGGTATCAGTCTCTGCGGTTCTGAAAACGCGGATTCTGCAGTTCTTGAAGCGCCGGTTTCACGATTCTTGGACAGCAGATTCTGCGGTTCTTGGCATGCTGCTGAGGGTTTCCCGTCAGCAAGACCCTCCAGATCCGAGGTTCTTGAACCGCGTACTTCCGATTCATCCTCCGTGATAAACGGCGCACAGGAATAGTCCGGATCTTCGATTGGTGTGACACGGGCCAAGTAGATCTGGTTAGCGTCACCCCGCCCGCAGCGTTTTTCCCATACCAGCTTGAGTTCCACCAGCTTCTTAAAAGCTGCCGTGACCCGCTGCTCACAGATACGCAGCTCTTTGGCAAGCGCTTTGCGCGGAAAGATCACAAACACCTCCCCGCGCTCGTTGACCCATCCGTTCCTGCGCGAGAGCTGGAAGCGGTTTAAGAGAAAGGTGTAGGTCACCTTGGCATCCAGGCTCATCTCGCAGTAACGTGGATCAGAAAATAACCAGCGCGGCATCTGCATATGATAAATACTCTGCACATCTGTCTGGCACATCAGTTGGAAAGTTGGACGCTCCTTCATTTTCGCTGCCCTCATAACGGGCACCTCCTCTTTCTTTTTCGATATAGGCAATGGGTCGTTTCTATTGACGCCATAAAGCGAGAGTACGGTCAGACAGCACGCTGACAATGGAATATCTTCTTTAAAAGAGGCCGATTGCTCGACCTCTTTTTCATATTCCGCGCCCGGGTGGAATGCGCGTTGGATCGTCCATCTCTTCCAGTTCCGGGTCATCGCCTTCCAGAATAGCTTCGCAGGTCATCTCCACAAGACCAATTTCCTCCGGAGTCATGTTGTCATTTCCGCAGGAGCTTCCGCTGGCTGCGGCTTCTTCGGTGGGAGAAGTCTGGGGCTGCATATCCGGCCGTTTCCCCGATGCAGGCGACGGCTGTGGTGCGGGCGGAGCGGCCGATGTGCGATTTCCTGCCGTGCGACGCTTTGCACCATCTTCTTCTCTCTTTTTCCATTCCGGCACATAGTCAAAGACGCTGCATTTTTTCAGCTTTTTGTATTCCGGCAGTTCCTCCAGCATGATCTTATAGAGCTGGGCGGGCTTATAGTGGTTGAACATCACAATGCAGAGAAACTTATTGAGCCGCAGGAATTCATCGGGCTGGAGGAGGTCTCGCTGGGTGTTGCTTCGCGTCTGGGAATAGGGGCGGGTGGTACTGTAGATGGGAGAAAACAGCGGTGCCAAGGGAAACTGATTGTTGGTGACGGAGATCGTAACCTTGCCGCACTTTTTAGCAAAGTATTCCGCACTCGTCATATCGTTGCAGCCCATGTAGAGAGTCATATCAAAAGAACCGAGCTGATTTTCCCATTCCTTCCCCGGATACTTTTCCTGCCATTGGGAGAGGGACTGCACCGCCACCTGCACCGACATATTGAAGCCGCGGATGGAATTGAAAACATCAGAGATGCCCTCCATGTAGCCGATGTTGAGATATTCTTCCAAGCAGAAGTTTGTCAGTACGGGAAGCCGCCCGCCATGGAGACGGGCGTAATTGGAGAGCTGCGGGAAGGTCAGGGAGAAAAAGAGGGAGCTTAAAAATCGATAGGCGCTATCCTGCGCGGAAATGATGACAAAGTACGCACAGGGCTTTTGCCCGGGAAGAAGCAGGTCTACATCGTGGTTTCGGGTGATCTTGTCCACCAGCGGATTTTGAAAGACCGCGAGCCGGTTGCCAAGGCCGATGATGATGTTGCCCCAGAGGTTTTCTCTTGCTTTCAGAAAGAGGCCGTGGGGGCCTTTGGCGGGATGCTCCGGCGGCAGCTCCGCAAGGATGCGGTTGATCTCGTTGACGCTTTTATAGGCGAGGATCTTATAGACGTCTCCGAGGCTGCGCTGCTCCAACGGAAGAAGATTGCCGCGGGCATCCTTCAGATTGCAGACATAGTGGATAAGTGCCATCAGGAGGTTCAATTCCGCACGGCTCCAGAAGTCATCAGCCTCCTTGGGGCCGGAGGTATTTTGAATGATGGTGTTGGCCACGGTGGTTACAAGGTCAGGATTTGCTTCCAGTCCCGCAAGGCAGTTCCAACCGTCAGAGTGCGCCATATCGAGGAAATTGACCGCCTTGACATAGAAGCCATGCTCCCGAAAATACGGCGCAAGGTTTTCAAAGAGTTCGCCTTTGGGGTCGGTCACGACAACGGATTCATGGTGTCCGCCGTTGCTTCGCTGCGCGCAGCCCATGAGGAAGGGAATGATAAAGCCTCTGGACTTATAGGAGCCGGGTGCGCCGATGCAGAGGATGTTATTGTTTTCCCCAGGCTTCATGCGGTGCGCCACGTAGGTGGCGTATTTTTCCGGATCATCCGGCCGCGCCTTAATGCGTCCAAGGAGCATTCCGGTAACTTCTTCGGCGCTGCCCAGCTCCAGATGCTCAGCAAGCTCCTTTTTTGTCGCAAATCCGGAGGTGCCGTGAGTGCCGTCCGGCAGGATATCAAAGCCGCGGGCGTCCCGGGTAAATTTGTAGCCTGAAAACCAGCTGTAGCCTTTTTTCGTAATGAGGCAGACCATAAGGGCAATGAAGGCGGAAACGCCAAGGCCAAAGGGCGTAAAAACAGCGAAGAGATTTTTGAAGGGGTTGAATACCCAAATGCTCTCGATCACTTCACCGGTGGTGTTGAATACGGATTCCTTTCCCAGCTTGAGGGAATTGAGGAACATTCCGTAGAGATAGCAGCCGATGCCGCCCAGCACCGCATACAGCGGCACGCGGGCCTTATTTCGTTCATACCAGCAGCCCCATTTATTTGCGAGGCGATCCTCTATCTTTTCGATCAACTTGGATAAGCGGGGCATCCACCACGGCTCCTTTCTTCGTCAGATATTGTGTGCAAGGGGGAAGATAGAGCGATGGCGGACGGCCAAACAGCTCCGTCAGAACGCTCTCTGTCACCTTATAGATGACGGCGTAGCCGGTATCTTTATAGCGCCGCAGCAGCACCGCGTCACCCTGAGCATCCAAGGCGGCCAGTGAAATCGGCAGACATCCCCTCTTTTTTGCGCTTGCGATGGCGGCGTCGATCCGCCGCAGGTTCATATCCGCTCCAATGACGAAGGGACGGTTCTGGTAGGTGGCATCCCATGCGGGAGCATCCTCCGGCGGAGGGCGGTAAGCAGAGCGCAGCATCAGCTTTGCAAGCTTCATGCGGTAGTCCGGAACAGCCATGATCTGAAGCTGACGCGCGCCTGTTTCATCACAGGAGAGCAGATGGACGGGATAGTGAAGTCCCCGATAGGCTTCGCTGTATCGGATCAACTTGGCATCCCGCTTTTCATCACGCGCCTTGAGTTCCTCTATGATGTCAGCGTAGGAAGCTCCGGCAAAAAGAAAGGCGCGCTGCGTGTCTTTGCCGAAATTGGTGTGATTATGAAACGCTGCCAGTTCGTCATTGACCGCCATGCGGCCGATTCCAGAATAGATATAATGTACCGCGTAGTAAGTGCTGCCCAGATGTGCAATCGCCCCGACGCGGGCGCTGCCCCATGGATTGTGTCCGCGGCTTCTTGTAATCGCAGTAATAAACAGCGTGGAAGTCTCCGCCAGACTGTTCGCTGTTATTGTGAATACATTGATCCCCGCATGGTAAGCAGTCATCATCAGAGAGGAAAGCCGCACACGCCGCTCAATCGCCGCATCATGGTACGAGAGCGTCAAGTTTGGAACATCACCCTCTAAGGCTGCCTGCAAAAAGGCTCTACCGCTGTTTGTGAGAAGCAGCGTGTCACTTCGTTGATGGCGTTTGATCAAGCCCAGCGTTATCAAGTTTTCACGCTCTGTTTCTGTAGAGATACTACTCAAATCATCGGGACGCACATTTTGACACCAGCAGAGAAGCCTCAGAACATCCATATCTCTTACGCTCATAAGCACACATGAACCACTCCCTTCCAAATTCCTGCGAACGCCGAAATCGCCCTTGCGCCGAAAACGGCGCAAGAACAATTTCGGCGTCCTTACGAGCCGCTATGTTGGCGCAGCCTGTTGCCCCCACATAGTAGACAGGTCAGTATGCGAAAACCGGCCAAAAACACTTCTCAAAAAAGCTGTTGTTTCAAGCCTTCCAAGCCCGCTGACACCCAACAGGCCAGCCGCGCTGCAAAGCAGCTCCAAGGCGCTTGAAATCAGGCAGCAATCTGTTGGGTGTTTTCGCAGCTTTTTCACCTGCTTTGCCCATCAGCACCATCCACCGAAATAGAAGTTTCCGGGGGCATAGTCACTGGAATGTGCGGAGAAAAAGTCATGCGCATCGGACAGGGGCAGGACGGTGATATGACAGCACTCCTGGCTTTGCACTGCCGTAGAAAGAAGGGCGACTGCCAGCGTATGCTGGTCATCATCCGGAATAAGTCTTCCTTTGATGGCGTTGCTGACCGCCTTCCACCCCTTGTTGTCCTGATCGAAAATATGCCGGCCTTCCATGGCGGTATGCTCATCAATGATCAGCATGGCCCGCTCAAAAAACGGCAATTCCTTTCCACACGCCTCATAGCTGTCCAGCAGCCGCCGAATGGTATCGCTGAGCCAGTTTGGGCTTTGATACCGGCAATGGGGCAGCAGCGTATTGATCGTGATATGGAGCCAGCCATAGCCAAAGGCCTCCACGCTGCCCGTTACGTCCATGGATGGCAGAATCGGCTTTTTCGCAAAGCCCCCGCTTCCCGGTGCGTACCGCTCGCAGAGTTTTCGCAGTTCCAGAGTGGCTGCTTCAAATTGTTCCATCGTCTGCTCCAATGTCTTTTGCAGCTTGTTTGGATTCATCTGCCCGCCGTCTGTCAGGGCAACCAGAGAGCCGGTCTGTCGGAAGGCATTGCCGATCAGCTCCTGAATCCGCATCATATCCCGCTTTAGATCATTCATCGATTTGCCCCGTTCGCTTTATGCGCAGATCGGTGGGTGAAGTGGTAATGGCTTCATATTCCTTTGGTGTCGTGTGGAACGCAATGGGAACATGGTTGTAGCCGATGCAGAGAAGTCCCTCGCCGCGCCGAAAGCGGGTGATCTGCCGAACCTCATCTTCGGAAAGGTTCAGCTTATCCTGAATGAGCCGTGCCTCCTGCTCCTCCATCTGCATAACGAGTTTAATGCGGCTGGAATCGAGGATTCCTTTGCCGTAACTCCCGCCCTCCAGACTGAAAAGGTCCTGCATTCCCTGGGTGCTGGTAACTGCGATCCCGCCAAGGCCACGGATGGTCTTTACCATTTCCAGCACAAACCCGGCCGCCTGCGGGTTTGCCGTAGCACCCACAAGACTCCATAACTCGTCTGCCAGAAGCGCCGAGAGTTCGTCCTCACAGTTCATAATGAGGTCATAGGCGATGCTGGTGGCCCAGAAGGTGCCGTCCGCGATCATATCATCCGGCATACCAGAGAGGTCGAGGACAATGTACTTATTGTTAAGTTCAATGTCGTTTCGGCCTGCCATTGCCGCAGCCGAGCCAGTGACATAGCGAGAGAGCACTACTGCCAGATGCCGCGTGTCCTGCTCTTGATAAAGAATCTCATACCAGTCCGAGAGAATGGGCATGGTGCGGAAATTTCCGTTCTCATCGACAATGGTGCTGTTGTCGAAGGTAATGCCGTAGCGCTTATAAACCTCCACCAGCGAGGAGTCAAGGCGGCTCTTATCCTCTTCGCTCAGATCCTTTTTCTTCAGAGAAAACCAGATGATCAGCTGCGCAATCTTGTCTGCCAGCACAGAGTCATCCCGCGCGGCGATATTTTTGAGCTTTGCGTAGGAGTCCAGCGATTTCCGCCGAATCGCCATCAGATTCGGACAGTCCTTTGAGGATGGCGACATCCGCAAATACAGCCCGCCCAGACGCTCACAGAGGGGGCGGAACTCATGCCCTTTCTTGGGAACGATGATGATGACCCGCTTGCCCTGTTCCCGCAGCCGCCCACCGAGACATTGCAACGTCACCGTCTTGCCTGCACCGGTAGAGCCGCCGATCCACCAGTTGCCGCTGGTGTACTTATAATCATCATAGGGATTGAGAAATACCGGAGAGCGGTTGTAGAGGTTCAGTCCCAGAAAGATCCCGTCATGGTCGCTCAGCTCATAGGAAACAAACGGAAAGGCCGCCGCTACGCCGGAGGTCAGCGCATTGCGGCGTGCCTTACGCTCAATATCCGGATCAAGCGCCAGAATGGGAAGAGCCGAGAGAAACGCCTGCTCGTTTTTATAGTCGCAGCGCCGTGCGATCATATCCACGGATACGCACAGCTTCTCCACCTCTGTGACGCGCTGTTCCAGCGTTTCGGGATCAGATGCCGTCACTTCAATCAAGGTATGCATATAATAGAAATTCTCGCCTTGCCGGTTCATTACATCCTTGAGATAAAGGCCGGAACTGATCGCACTATCCAGTTCCTCGTAGTCCTGCCGCGTATCGCCTACATCCCGCATACGGGAGCGGTTGACCATGGTGGTCTGAGCAATTTTGGAGAGGATCTTTTCCTTGGGCTGACGCTTGACGAGAAAACTCAGGTTGATCCCCTCGCCAGCCTCCACCAAAGGCGCAAGCCAGCAGGTGCCAACCGTGGTGGTGTAACCGTAGCCCGTGATATAGAGATAAGCATGATACACGTCGTCTACGATGATGTAGTCACGGCTTTTTGTATCCACCGTGGTGGGAGAGAGAATGTCGAGAATGGTGGTGGAGCCTGCTTCAAGCTCACTGAGATCCGGCTTTTCCTCGCCAAAGAGCATCCGCTTCAAAAAAGGCTGCTTTTTGATCTGACCCTCCCCAGGCTGTTTTTTCTTTCTGGACTTCTCTGGAACTGCTTTTGCAGTTTTTTTCGGTTTTTTCTTTACTTGCATCGTCTTACTCCTCATAAATGCCGTGAACGGCCGTTGTCATATCGAAAACGCCCTCCGGCAGACGCACACGCTGGCTGGTTTTCTTGTTCAAAATCTCATAGAGCAGCTTGAGCACAAAATTATCGGAATACTGAGGCTCCAATACCTCCAGTTCACATAGATCCAGATACCGCCTTGCGGTGTCGGCCTCTTCGTTGAGCCGCTGGATGATGGCCTGCACCGTGTTGCGCTTGGCCCGCATGGAGGGTTCATACTGAAACACAAGGAAAAAGCGATGCCGCATGGCGCCGCCGGCAATGCCGTGACCGATCTCCCGAATGTTATCCTCGATCATCTCCCGGCACGCTTCGTTTTCCTCCTGTTCTGCATAGCGCTGCATCTGCTCTACATACGCCTGCGTGTCCGCGGGCAGCGTGCGGGCGATCATCTGCAGTTCATCCGGCGCGATCTGCAAATACGATGCAAAGGACGAGATAATATTCTGCCGGTCAATGGCAGACTTCAGATAGATGTTGACAGGCAGCACTTCCATGATCTTCACAAAGCGGTTATCTTTGGTGATGACTACGCCGCCGATGATATTTTTGATTGGAAGCCACGCCTGCACGCTGTCACGGTATACGCCGCCGCTGCCGCCGGTATGGACGCCTTCGCCAAAAATCAGTTCCTTGAGATTCATTTTCTGACCTCCCCTCGAAATAAGATAATCCGGCGGGATCTCCGCCATTTCCACCAGCTTCCCAGCCACCGTGTCATACTGTCATCACTGATGCCGATCAGCCCAAAGCCGCCCAGCGGCACAATGATCGTCAGCGTCACTATGATTTTCGGAGTCAGATCCAGCGGAAGAAAAGCAATGCAAAGATACAGTGCCGGGAGCGTCAGGAGGACAGCCTCCACCAGATTCCGCAGCTCAAAGAGTCCCATAACGCGGCCTGCATCTGTAAAATTGGTAGGAATGTGATAGACCTCATAGTTCATTCGGATCTACCTCCACGGCATCTAACAGATGTCCTTTGTGCTCATAGCAAATCTGTGCCAGCTTCATCAGCTCCTCTGCACGGGAGAGAATGATATCCAGCATGGCACGGTCCAGCGTTTCCGCATTTCTGGGCGTACAGTTTGCCCTGCCCAGTTCCAGCAGGCTCAAATACTGGTTGCTGAAGCTGCTGTGCTCTTCCAATTCCATCAGCGTAATGCCGCATTTCAGCCGTATATAGCGTAAATAGGTTGTCTCCGCCAATTACTCCACCTCCAGATAGTCGATATAGGGCAGCTTACACCACCCCTGCCAGCCGCGTCCGCTGACTTCGGTTTTCACAACACCTTTTCGCGTTCCCATGGCTTCTATTGCGTAACCGCCGCCAATATAAACGCCGGCGTGTCCGCTTTTCCATAACATCAGTCCGGGGATTTCCGGCATGGAGGATACCGTGCCGTAGTCTGTTCCTTGAATGCCTGCATTCTTTGCCGCCTGATACATCTGATCCGCACCGTAATCCGGCATTCCGTTTGCGGCATAACCGATGCGCATGGTGGAAGCATCCAGCCACGCATAGCCTTTGATCAGGCCGATGCAGTCTGCCGTGCGCCGTCCCAGCCAGTTTGCTTCAATAAAATCAGCGTAATTGCCGACTCCGTCCGGGTACTGCTGCTTTTTATAGGCAAAGAGGGACTCTGTGAGAATATTGCCGTAGGTTCCCCACACATAGCCCCAGTTGTTCTCCCACGCCTGCACCGCATAGGCGGCAAGGTCGAGATTATTTTTCGTAGACGGGCTGACAAAACGGGAAATGTCAATGTCATTATCATAGCTTGTACCATGCTGAATATCGCCGGAATAGGAGCCATCCCCGCTGTAATCCGGTTGGTAGGCGCTGAAGTACCCGCCGTACTTCTCAAGCGCGCCGCTATCCTTCAGCGTTTCAAAGAGGGTGCCTGCCCACTGTCTGGCATCCTCATTGAAGCCCATCTGCTCCATCAACTCTTCCGGATCGATCCGCTTGATCTCTACCTCCAGCGTTGCGGAGGTGCTGCCACCCAGAAGAGAAAGCGATGGCTGATAGGACAGGGTGGATCGGCAGAAATTCTGAATCAGCTCCGCGCTCATGGCGTCCAGATCCTGCTCATAGGCGGCGGAATTGATTGCAATGATCCAGAGCAGGTCATCCTCTTTCATCGTGTTTTTGACTTCAATATGGTCAATTGCCGTTCCATCCGCCTCATATTCCGCCGCAATACCGGTTACGATGGAGTCGATCTGCGTTCGCTCGAAATCATCCAGACTCATATACGCCCCGCCTATACGCATGGCTTGTTCCGTCATATGGATCACCGAAGCGGTATCAGAGGAATCGTAGCCGAAAAAAATATTGGGCAGCGCTGTAAATACTACCATCGGGATCACGATCATGATGAGCAGAACGACAAGGAGAAACTTTACCAGGGCCGGAACGGTTTCTTTTACCGCAGCGGCAGCGGCATCCATGCTTCTTACCCCGCTGTTTTCTTGACGGTTTTACATCGCCGTCTGCCTTTACGCTGCCTTTGAGTGCCGCAGTTGTGGATACCGCTTTCTTTCCGGGCTGCGCGCTGCTTTTCGCAGAAGGTGCGGACGGTCTGACTGTCTGCCGCGACTGTGATGCCGATGGGACGCCTGCCGCCATTCCTGCCGGGTCGGGGTGTCGGTTAGGCGCTGTCCCTTTGAGTGTCGGCGCGGCGGCTGCGGAAGCACTGTGCGATTCCTGCCGGATCGGACTATGCTGCCGTGCATCCGGAGAAACTGCCGTGCGGCTTGGAATACCATTCCTGCCGGGTCGCGGTTCTCCAGACGGCCGCTGCGCAGAAACGGCGCTTTGCATTCCTGCGGTGCTGGGGTGCGGGCTTTCCGCCCGAGGCGGCGATGCCTGACCGGTTGGCTGCTTGGGTGGCCGCTGCGTATAGCGCGCATTGGGTGTATGTTGCTGCACGGTCTGTATTCCGCCGCGAACAGAGGCGGTGGTAAGCATCGCGCCACCAATCCCCGCCGCAGGTCTTGGAGAGTTGTCCTGCAAAGTGTTCACTGTGGTTTGTCCCACCGTGATTCCTGTGTGCTCTGCGGCCTGCGTCACCTGACCAGTTGCTCCACCCTGTACTTTTTGTGCGTTTATCTGACTCATACGGGAAGCGGATGGTGCTGCCGACGTTCCTGCACGGCCGGGCTGCGTTGTCTCTGGCGAATGTACTCTCATGCGCTGCGAGGCTGGGGAGCGCACGCCGCTTTGAAGAGTCTCTGCCGCTCCCGCCACACTGGGGCGTGCCGAAGCGCCAGCTTTTCCTGCCGTACCGGGTCTGCCGGATGCATTCTGCGCACCGACAGGCGGTATCTTTGTTGCAGCCTTGATATGTGTCGGAGAGCGGCGTGTGCCGAGAGGAACAGAACTTTTCCGTTCCTGCGAGGGCCTTGGCGCTGTCGAATTTTTAGGCATACTGTCCTGCGCTGCGGATGGGGCGGACTTTTCCTGCGAGGGTGATTGCGGCGCGCCTGTATGTACTGAGGCGCTTTGCGCAGCAGACGACTGTTGTGATGTACTTTGATTTGTGCTGCCTTGCTGCGCTGCGCTTTGCCGGACATACTCCGCCGTGTTGCCATGACCTCCGCTGGGCCCGCCCATGTGAGGGCCGCCGGACGGCGCATTGGGCGCAGCACCTTTGCCGCCGCTTCCTGCGGACTTGCCCACTGTCTTTGTAATTTGAGAAGCCGCATTACGAACTACCATATAAGTCAGCGTGCCGGGTAGTCCCCTCCCCAGAGAGTCGCCGGTGATGGCGGGATTTAAGCCGATGCGTGTTACAATGGCGTCTGCTTTCCGTGCGACCTTGACAATCGTAAGGATCAGCACGATCCACGGGAGAACATCTAAACCGCTGGGAACTGTGGCAAGAACAGACAGCAGCATTTTGAAGAAAATCACGTTCGTCACCATCAAAAGGCACATACTGCCGAACATCCGGCACCAGCCTGTGAAAATCTCCGAGGTGCTTTTGCTGCCGCCCATAGCAAAGGCCAGCGGCGCTGTGATCGTAAGCATGGCGAGGATGACATACCGCTCCGCAATCTCCAAAAGGAGCTTAAACACCTTGAACATCACGATAATGCCGAAAATAATGACCAGCAGCCATGCTGCACCTATGGCTCCGAATACGCTCTCATCTACAAATGTGACATTAACTGCGTCAGGAATCTGGAGCAGCTCAATGATCTTTGACGTCATACTCAGCCCGATCTCGCAGATCTGCGGACTTGCCAGCAGTAAAAACGCAAAAACGAAGGTGCGGGCAAAGAGCAGCTTTGGATCTTCTCCTTCAAAGCCAAGCCCCACCGCCATACTTTTGAGCGCCTGAAAAACCAGATTGCCGATCAGGAGCGCCCAACCGACTGCCAGAAGGATCTGCATGATCTCGTCCACAACGGGAGCGTGGCTTTTCAGATATGCAAAATCCATACTCATAATGTCCAGCAGCGCCGTAGAGAAATATTGCCAGCATTCCAGAGCGAGCCCATAGGCCCATTCGAGAAAGCCCTGAAAAATAAGCTCAAGCAACGGGGACACCTCCTTTGCGCCGGAGCTTTGCCCTCATTACGGCGTCAGAGTAGCAAGGCCGCTGAAGAGCGGTGCAACATAGGCGATAAAAGCGCCGATGCCGTTGATAATGGCCCATGCGACCCAAATGCGCTTGAGCCAATCCCACGCCTGATCGGTCTTATGCTGATTATTTGAAATCTTTGCGCCGATCACGGCAACGGCGGACATTAAACCTGCCAGCACCGTACTGATGCCGACAATTTTTGTGTAAACATCTACGATAATGCGGTTGGCAACAGTCCACATATCGTCTACGGCAAAGGCTGATGCGGTCATCGCGGCCATAACCCACATCAGGGTCATAATAAGTGTGTAGAATTTGTAGCATTTTCTGATCATAGAAAGCGGCTCCTTTTTACGAGAGAATACTGGAATCGGGAATTTCGATCTTTTGGTCATATGAAAATAAAGCTAAGCTGCATAGTAAAATAGATTTTTTGATATTTGCCGTTACTCATTGTACAAGCCAAGAAAAGTGTCCTTGCAATCAAGGTATTGTTTCGTTATAATTAAATCATTATGGGGTGATAGCTTTGATATTTACGAGCGAGGAAATTGCAATGATTGAAGGAGTTCTCGACTCCTTTTTTTCTGGTAATCATATATCAGAAAACCTAAGAAAGGCCTATTCCCGTGTATGGCAGCATCTTGCAGCGGATACATTAGATTCCGAGGATCTTCGGCGCATTTCCTCTGCGGTCGATTTTGCAATGAAAAATCAGTTCTGTGAATCATGCAGCAGAGAAAGCCAGCGTGTTCTGACAACGGTACTCATCAAGTCGATTACCGCACAATGATTGAAGCATGATTTGTATATAGCAG
>OHFW01000851.1_pt1 | contig 13631 bp, 10 predicted proteins | sample 1567601 | NCBI WGS metagenome assembly OHFW01 (sample SAMEA3879594, study PRJEB24766) | human gut metagenome | biome: human-associated habitat; feature: feces | place: USA | collected 1985/1987 | reverse complement strand
TGATGCATCAGCATCCTTTTCACTGGATATTGCATACTCGATCTCACCCACTATACCTGACACCTTGCCGCTGACAGTCACCGCATCAGATGTTACTGATGTCTTTGTCACAGTGACAACTGCGGTATTTTCTCCCTTTGCCACTGTCGCCTTGAGTGTTATGTTCGCTGAGCCATTTGCTGATGATATAACCAGTGTATCGCTGTAGCTTCCGGCACCAAGTCCATTTACCGGTTTTACAACTACTGTTGTTTTATTTCCTGCAGAAATCTGCCCTGCCGGTGATGAAACGATCTGGAATGCCGTTCCATCCTTAAGCTTGGCCTTTACATCTGTAAGGGTTGTCTCCCCGGAGTTTGACAGTTCAATAGCTGCATGATTCGCATTTGAATAGCCATATACGAGGTCTGTCCATGACTTGTCAGCACTGCTACATGACAGCTTTCCAGGAGTGAGCACTTTGACAACACACGCCGCCTTTATTCCCGAGCCATCCTTAGCCGTAGCTGTGATAGTCGCCGTTCCGGCTGCGAGGGCTGTTATCTTGCCATTCTGTACGGATACCTTAGCCTTGTCTGAACTTGACCACACAAGGGATACATCTTTTGCATCAGCAGGTGTTACCGTTGCCTTGATCTCGTCACTGTCGCCCACATTAAGTGTTATGTATGTCTTGTCGAATGAGATTCCCGTAACCTTTGCGGCTGGTGTCTCTGACGGAGCCTCTGTGTCTTTCTCAGTCGTTGAACCCGTTGTTGATCCGGTTGAGCCAGTTGAGCCCGTCGATCCGGTTGATCCAGTTGAGCCGGTTGAAGGATCCTTCGTGTCGTCCTCAGTTGTCGTGCCTCCACTGGATTCACCGCTTATTGTTCTGAGCTCTGACGACACCTCGCTCTTTGGAACTACCTTCTGTGCTGCCTTCTCCTCATCTGTTCCGCCGTTCTTTACATACAGATAAAGTCCGGCTGCTGCACCCACAAGGCTTGCATTATAGTCCAGTGCAACCTCGTTCTGGTTATAATCTTCTGAGCTATCTACATAGGATGTACTCGAACCCGCCGGACCGCCAACCAAAGCGCCGACTAGTACATGTGCCTGCTTTGTATATGCATTTCCAGTTACAGAACCCTGATATCCGCTTGAAGCTCTGTGATGAGGATACTTTGATGAATACTTGTTGTAACCTACAACGAAACACTTTGAACCAGCATTGTTGCCAAGTATGTACTTCATCTGACCATTTGCCCATGATGAATAATCAGTCTTTCCATATATCGTGTCATACATGAGACCTGTCATCTGATGAGCGGTGTTATATCTCGCCGATCCCCAGCTATCTATCAGACAGAAGTTGTTATCTCCTGACTGTGTCTTGCTCGCTATAAGTCCTGACTGGTTCTCTACAAACACACTCTTCTTTGATGAGTTAGGACTGTAAAGCAGAGCCGCCTGAGCCACATTGTTCCAGCAAAGAGCCCAGTTAGGATTTGTTCTGCCACCATATACATTATTGTATTTTGTTGCATATGCCGATTTACCTGTAGCCTTGTACAGAAGAGCCGCCGCAAGGGCATAGTCATCTTCCCATGAATCTGAGCTATAGAAAGTTGATGCCGGACCCGAGCTGTTCTTCTTAGCCTTAGTATCCGCATATGTGAAAAGCTTCTCCGCATAGGAAAGCGCTTTCTTATCCTTGTAATTTATATAATATGCCGCAAGTGCCGCCGCTGTCTCTGAAACGATATCTGTACACGTATCCGAATCAGATGTGAATGTTGCCTGTCCACTTCTTGATGACTGCTTTTCCGGAGCTCCCCAGTATCCATGATCGACATTTCCATCACCGACCTGATAACAGAAAGCCTGAACCGAGCCATCACTTCCAAGGACTGTGCATCTCTCGAAATAAGCAACGAATCTGTCCATGATCCTCTTATAGTGTGCCTCTGTAGCAGTATCCGCAAATGCCTCGGCAAACTCCATGTGCGCAAGTCCTAGAACTGTAGCCGAATATGCCTGTGGCAAACCAAACTTGGCATGATCTCCCGCATCATGGTATCCACCGCTGACATCCACAGTCTTTCCATTATATGTTGTTTTTGCATCCTCAGTATGGCAGTTTGATCTCCAAGAAAACTCACTCTTTGCAGATACATCACTTCCGCACATATTCGCATCATAAAGATACAGTGACTCCTGAAGAAGCTTCGCATAGTTGTACTCAACATCCGTATTGATCTCACCTGTGTTGTCCCCGGCTCCGCCAGATGATGATGAAAGTGAACCGATAAATGAGTCAAATGCACCTGACTGTGAGCTGTAGTACACCTTGACACCTGTTATAGACACACCGTTTGCCGTACCTGTGTAGCCAAGCTTTGAATAGCTCACGCTCGAACCTGCATTTACTGCACCTGACTTCTTGGATGTGTTTGGATATATGTACAGCTTTCCATCACTGAATACACCCTTGAGGGCTGACCAGCTGCTGTAATCCTTAACTGCAGTTACAGAGCCACTCACATCAGCCACCGCTATCCAGTCTGCTATGTATGAATTGCTCTTGTTATTTATCGTTATCTCTGTCTCGTAGTAGCCGTCTCCCTTGGCTGTTCCATCTCCATCAGCAAGACTTGCGGTTACGCTTGAACTTGTGTTTCCAATTGAATCAAGGTCCGCACTGCCTGATCCGCTGTCGCCTGAACCGCCTGACTCCCCTGATGAACCACCAGAGGTGCTCTTTGTTCCTGAGAGAACCGCTGACACGATCCTGAATTTGATCGTGCTGTTTTCCTGAAGATTGGCAACCTGTATTCCAAATGCCACCTTCTCCGTGCTTGTTGTGCTGATAGATGACAGATCAAGTACGGTCTCAAACTGACCGCTCTTGGACAGATCTATCCACTTGTCATTATTTGACCATGAAGAACCATATGACGCAAATGGCATAACTCCCGCATTCTGTCCACTTGCAGCGGTAAATGTGTCAACCGCATATGTGATCTTGAGCGTCTTATATCCCGCATCCGCAATAGCCTTCATGGATGCCAGATCTGATGAAGGCGAAAATCTGATCTCCGCCTTTCCATAATCACTCCACTCATCTGTTGCCGCAGTCACCGTCTTCCAGCCGGTGTCCGGTTTCAGATCCAGCGTGATGCTCTCCGCCTTAGCTGTGATCTCCGGCCAGGTTATACTGCCGATGATCATGCATAAGGTGAGAACATATGCCAGGATCCTGCTCGCTGCTTTCTTTCTCATTTTACTTTTCCTCCTTGTACTTCCTTTTTCCTCCTAAAAAATACCCTATTATTAAAAATATAGCACAGAAAACATCTTCATGCGACCCAATAATCCGTCATTATTTATGCGCATAATTACCAATGTTTTCTGTGCTATTTTACCAATACTTTATTAGCAAGTATTCTTTTTGAAGTTTCTATGTCATTTGCCATCTGGGCCTTGAGCTCATCCAGGCTTCCAAATTTCTTCTCACCTCGGATCTGCTCGATAAGCTCCACCTTGATGACCTGTCCATATATGTTCCTGTCAAAGTCGAAGATATTCGTCTCTATGGTGATATTTCCCTTGTCGTTGACTGTAGGATTGTCTCCTATGTTGGTGATTCCCATATAGACTCTGAAAGGATCCTCATGTCCCGTATGCTTCCCCCGGATTATCCTGATCCTTGAAGCATACACACCAGCCGGCGGGTACAGCTTGCGCTCCTCCGGCAACATATTCGCAGTCGGTATTCCTATTGTCCTTCCAAGCTGTTTACCGGACACCACTTCACCTGTCATACTGTACGGTCTGCCGAGCATCGGAATGACCGACCTCACATCTCCCTCAGAAATATTCTTCCTGATGACAGTTGAGCTGACCACCTCGTCATCCTGTTCCAGCTTGTCTATGACTATGACCTTATATCCATACTCGTCCGCATAGCTTCTGAGGGTATCCACATCACCCTTTCTGTCTCTGCCGAATCTGTAATCGCTTCCAACCACGACATATCCGGCCCGCATCATGTCCACCAGAACATCTCTGATGAACGTCTTCGGCTCTGTAGCCGCAAATGCATCGTCAAACGGATATTCAACCAGGACGTCAACTCCGGTATCCGATACCACCTGTGCCTTCTCGTCAGATGTGTATATGGTCTTCATATTGCTCACATCAAACACATGATTCTCCCTCATGTCAAATGTGAACACAACGCCCATATATCCCTGTCTCTGAAGCTTCAACACCTGCTCTATCAACAGCATGTGTCCCTGATGGATACCATCAAACTTGCCCAGGGCAACCGCCGTGCGCTCTGTGCTATTCAGTTTTACCTTCTTCGTGTCCTTTATATGAATCATAACTGTCTGTCCTTAATTGCTCACCGGAAACATCTTGAACGGCACATACTGCCTCTTCTCATCGCTGTATTCATACAGTGCCGCAAATCTTCCATTCTCATCGAACACCTTGACATAGGTATCCCTGTGTATCTTATTCTCGGCAAATGCATCCGCACTGAGCTTATTTCCATTTGCCAGAAGCTTAACACCCTTCTCAGCTATATGAAGCTCCGGTATATCCGGCATGAGCTTATCCGTTGTTAATATATGCTGCATGAGTGTCCCGTCATCCCTTGCCTTCTCCACCTCATCAAGCGTCAGACTTTCTTCTATAGTAAAGCCCTTCACCTCGGTTCTGACAAGCTTCTCCATCACCGCACCGCAGCCAAGCTTCTCTCCTATATCCCTGCACAGGCTTCTGATATATGTTCCCTTGGAACAGCTCACATCGAATGTCACCCTCGGAAGTTCTACCGACTGTATGGTGATACCATGTATCGTGACCAGTCTCGGCTCTCTCTCTATAACCTGTCCGGCTCTCGCCAGCTCATAGAGCTTCTTACCATTTACCTTGATGGCTGAATACATAGGCGGGATCTGCATGTAATCGCCTACAAAACTCATCACCGCAGCCCTGACTGTCTTCTCATCAGGATATACATCTGTCACGTCTGTCATGACTCCTGTCACGTCTTCGGTGTCGCTGGTCTTTCCGAGAAGCATGGTACATGTGTATGTCTTGTTCTTCTCAGTGAGCAGATCGCACATCTTCGTAGCACTTCCCAGACACACAAGAAGAACTCCCTCCGCCATGGGATCGAGAGTTCCGGTATGACCTATCTTTTTCTGTTTTAATATACCACGGAGCTTTGCCACCACATCAAATGACGTGAACCCCTGCTCCTTATATATATTGATAAATCCATCTATCATAACTATTTCAAATCCAATCCAAAGTCTTTTACATCAGTCCGCTGTATCAGTACCTGTTCCAGATCGCATCTTTTCTGCAATTTATCAGCCAAGCTGTTTCTCTATATCCGCAACTATCTCCGCAACTATCTTTTCCGGATCACCTGACATATTGCATCCCGCAGCCTTCACATGGCCGCCACCGCCGTGGCTGCACGCGATCTCACTCACGTTCACGATATCATTTGCCCTGAGGGATATCTTGTAATTATCCTCACCAGCCTGATACATGAAGAAAGCAACCTCAGTACCTGATGTCAGTCTGAGCTGATCCACGATTCCATCCGTATCCATCTTGCTGGCACCAAATCTGTCAAAGTCCTCCTTTGTCAGAAGTGTATGGGTTATCTTTCCATCTGCAAACTGCTTCATGTTGAGAAGCGCATAGCCCAGAAGCTTATTCTGTGTGAGCGTCTTCTTGTAAAATGTCTCATCTATGACAAAGCTTGGTCTCGCTCCCTTCTCTATCAGGATTCCCGCTATGGTCATGGACTCTCTGGTGGTATTGCTGTGCTTAAACACTCCTGTGTCGTGGACTATACCGGTATACAGACACTCTGCGCACTGCTGGTTGATCTTTTTCTCATCCAGGAGCTTGAATATAGCCTCCGCAGCGGAGCATGCATCACTTTCCACATAGCACACATCACCAAAGCCTTTGTTAGACACATGGTGGTCTATGCAAAGAGTTCTCTTCGCAGTCTCATAATATCTGACAAATGGTGTGAATCTGTCCATATCTCCGCAGTCAAGCGACATAAACAGATCATAGGTCTCGTCATCTGCCTCATGCTTTACAGTAGATGCACCATTCAGGAACATGAATACATCCGGGAATTCCTGAAGATATACCTGAACCCTCTTGTCAGGGTAATTGCTTGTAATATAGTTATACATTCCAAGTGTTGAACCTATACAGTCACCATCAGGATTGATATGTCCTGTTATGGCTATGCTGTCTGCGTTCTCTATCTCCCTTATAAGATCGTTCATGATATACCTCCTTTTAAATTCTCATATTATATCCTACTCTTCAAACTCATCTTCACTCTCTGAGTTTTCATCTGTACTCTCGTCAGCATCGCCATGCTTTCCGAGAGCCTCATCTATCTTGTGGGACATACTGACACCATACTCTATGGACTGGTCCATGATAAATGTTATCTCCGGTGTATTGCGCAGATTTACAGAATGAGCAAGCTCTCTTCTGATATATCCCATTGCGCTGTTCAGCCCTGCAAATGTGGAATCAACAGCATCCTGGTCACCCAGGACACTGATATATGCCTTACAGAACTTGAGATCAGGTGTGACAACCACATCAACGACCGAAGTCATAGGTGATATTCTCGGATCCTTGATCTCGCGGCTGATGATCCTGCTGAGTTCTCTCTGGACCTCACCGTTGATCCTATTATTCTTTACACTGTTTTTTCTCATATCTATTACTACTTTCTAGGCACCTCTACCATCTCGTATGCCTCTATCTGATCTTCCTCTGCAACGTCCTGGAAGTTCTCGAATACCATACCACACTCAAAGCCGGACTTAACTTCCTTGACATCATCCTTGAATCTCTTGAGTGAAGCAAGCTTTCCTTCAAATATAAGATTGCCCTCTCTGGTGATTCTTACGCTGCAGTTTCTGTTGATTGTTCCGTCGAGAACATATGAACCGGCAATGACACCGATACCAGAAGCCTTGTACGTCTGTCTGATCTCTGCGTGTCCGATGACCTTCTCCTCATATATAGGATCAAGCATACCCTTCATTGCTGAATCAATATCCTCTATTGCATTGTAGATGACTCTGTACAGACGAACATCTACGCCCTCGCTGTCAGCCATATCCTTTGCTCTCGCATCCGGTCTGATGTTGAAACCGATTACGATGGCATTTGATGCTGATGCAAGGATTATATCTGACTCGTTGATAGCACCTACACCTGCATGTATGCACTTGATAACGACCTCGTCATTTGAGAGCTTTAAAAGGCTCTGCTTAACGGCCTCAACCGAACCCTGTACATCTGCCTTGATGATGATCTTGAGCTCCTTGAGGTTGCCGGCCTGGATCTGGCTGTACAGATCGTCAAGCGACATTCTCTGCTTTGTATCTGCAAGAAGCTTCTCCTTACCCTGTGAGATGTATGTCTCTGATATGGTTCTGGCTTCCTTCTCATTGTCAACTGCCATGAATATCTCACCTGCGTCAGGAACTGTATTAAGACCCTGAATCTGTACAGGTGTTGATGGAAGAGCCTCTGTAACTCTCTCACCTCTTGAGTTGGTCATGGCACGTACCTTACCATGTGATGCTCCTACAGCGATGTAATCTCCAACGTGGAGAGTTCCCTTCTGTACAAGCATTGTTGCAACAGGTCCACGTCCCTTGTCAAGCTCAGCCTCGATGACGATACCTCTTGCCTTTCTGTTAGGATTTGCCTTGAGTTCAAGCACATCTGCTGTGAGGAGGATCATCTCAAGGAGATTGTCGATACCTTCCTTAGTATGTGCAGATACAGGACAGAATATTGTTGAACCGCCCCAATCCTCTGGGATCAGCTCGTACTCTGTGAGCTCCTGCTTAACTCTCTCTATATTCGCACTTTCCTTATCGATCTTGTTGATCGCTACTATGATCTCGATTCCGGCAGCCTTTGCATGGTTGATAGCCTCGATTGTCTGTGGCATAACACCATCATCGGCAGCTACAACAAGGATAGCGATATCTGTACTCTGTGCACCACGCATACGCATCGCTGTGAACGCCTCATGTCCAGGAGTATCAAGGAATGTGATAGTCTGGCCATTTACATCGACAACAGATGCACCGATCGCCTGTGTGATTCCACCAGCCTCGCCCGATGTAACCTTTGTCTGTCTGATCGCATCAAGGAGTGATGTCTTACCGTGATCAACGTGTCCCATAACGCAGACTACTGGAGGTCTTGGAACCATGTCCTTCTCGTCCTCTTCGTCCTCCTTAAGGAGTTCCTCGATCACATCTACCTTCTCCTCTTCCTCAGCTATACAGTTGTACTCAAGTGCGATCTCTGAAGCCTCGTCAAATGGAAGCTCTGAGTTCACATTGACCATCTTACCTGCGAGGAACAACTTCTTGATAAGTGCTGTTACAGGAGTCTTTACCGCATCAGCCAGCTCCTTGAGTGTTACAACCTCAGGAAGTGTGATGGTTCTGATTGCATCCGGATCCTCCTGTGGTGCCTGCTGCTTCTTCTGTGGCTTGTTCTTCACATTCTTCGCAAGTCTGCTGATATCAGCCTCGACCTCCTCAGGTGATCTTCTGTTGCCCTTACGTGGCTTGTTCTTATCTCTGTTGTAGTTATCTCTGTTCTGGCTCTTTAAATCCTTACCCGGCATCTCCTTCGCATCGAAGTCCTTGCGGTCTCTCTTGAATGGTGCTCTCTTCTGAGCTGGGCTGTCATCCTCGTCATCCTTGCCAAATGGCATATTGATACGGTTGCTGAAACGGTTGCCACCATCTCTGTTAAAGCCTCTTCCGCCCTGGTTTCTATCGCCATTGCCGAAGCGTCCGCCACCCTGGTTTCTGTCTCCGTCTCTGTTAAACCTTGGTCTGTCGCCCTGACCGTCTCTGCCTACTCTTGGTCTGTCACTCTGATTTCTGTCGCCCTGGCCATCTCTGCCGAATCTTGGTCTGTCACCCTGATTTCTGTCGCCCTGGTTCCTGTCGTTGCTGAATCTGGCTCTGTCTGAACCGCCCTGTCTGTCGTTGTTAAATCTGACTCTGTTACCGTTGTTATTCATCTTGCCGCCGTTTCTGTCCTCCCTGGCAAATCTTACATGATTGCCAGAACCCTGTCTGGCTGCTGAATTGTCATCCCTTGAAGGATTCTGCTTCTGCGCGTCCGCCTTTGGCGCTGCAGCAGGCTTTGCTGTCTCAGGCTTTGGCTGCTCTGTCTTAGGCGCTGCCTTTGGAGCCTCCTGCTTTGGTGCTGCAGGCTTTGGGGTCTCAGCCTTTGGAGCCTCGGCCTTTGGCGCAGTCTTTGCTCCAAACTTAGCTTTAATTATTCCAACCATCGAATCGTCCAGATTGGACATATGACTCTTGATCTCTATTCCCTTTGCGCCAAGTGTATCTATGATATCTTTATTTGAAATGTTTAACTGTTTTGATAATTCGTGTACTCTGATTTTAGCCAAATGTTACACCTCCATGTTTTCATTTACATTCATGTACTTTATGATCTGATTCCCGAATCCCTCGTCAAGTATCGCAATGGATGTTCTCATCTCATTGCCACTGTACTTGCCAAGCTCATCCTTTGTCCCGTACTCATAATAAGGAATCCCATAATAATTACATTTCTGGTCGAAAAGTTTCTTCGTATTGTCAGAAGCGTCCTTCGCCACAATGACCACGTACGCGCTCTGATTCTTAACTGCTTTCTCTACTGAGAAATTGCCACTGCACAGCCTTCTGGCTCTGGCACACAGAGAAATTAACGAGTAGATCTTGTTATTCTTCAATGTCACGCAGCTCCTTGTCTAATTGTTCATACACCTCAGCAGGTATGCTGACCTTGAAAGCCTTCTCAAGTGCTTTGCTTCCAACCGCCTTCTTAAGGCACTCGGATTTCTTGCATATATAAGCGCCTCTTCCGTTGAGCTTGCCGGTTGCATCAACTGCGAACTGCCCGTCATTGCTTCGGACTATCCTTATCAGCTCACTCTTCGGCATCATCTCACGGCATCCAAGGCATTGCCTCAGAGGTACCTTCTTTGCCATCTCATCACTCCCTATTCTCTATCATGTGCCACTACATCAATGCAAATGATTACTCTTCGTCGTTTGTGTCTACTGTTTCATCTATGTCAAATGAAGCAGCATCGGCATCTTTATCTTCGCTTACTTCATCATAATATTCATCTTCGTTATAAGGATCAAAGTTCTCATCCTCTGGCTGCTCATCAAAGTAACCCATCTCCTCGGCCTTTGAATGGCTCTTAATATCGATCTTGTATCCTGTCAGCTTGGCTGCAAGGCGGGCATTCTGACCCTTCTTACCGATTGCAAGTGAAAGCTGTGTATCAGGTACTACGACAAATGCTGTCTTCTCATCAAGATCAACTGATACGTCCTCAACATCTGAAGGACTGAGCGCATTGTAAATAAACTCAGCAGGGTTCTCACTCCAAGGAATGATGTCGATCTTTTCACCGTTCAGATCTGCAACGACAGCATTTACTCTGTCACCATTGATTCCTACGCATGCTCCAACTGCATCGACGTTCTCATCGTTTGACCATACTGCGATCTTAGATCTTGATCCTGCCTCTCTGCAGAAGCTCTTGATCTCAACTGTTCCGTCTGCGATCTCTGTTACTTCCTTCTCAAAAAGTCTCTTGACGAGCTCTGGATGAGTTCTTGATACAGTGATCCTTGGTCCTCTGTTTGTCTTCTTGACCTCTGTGATATAAAGCTTTATTCTGTCGCCTCTCTCGTAGCTCTCTCCCTCGATCATCTCTGATGGCTTTAAGAGTGCCTCTGTCTTGTCATCAAGGCTCACATTCACGCTGTCTCCAACCTGTCTCTGAACGATTCCTGTTACGATATCCTTCTCCTTCATATGGAAGTGATCGTATATAGCAGCTCTCTCGTTCTCGTTGATTGCCTGGACGATGACATTTCTCGCACGCTGGGCTGCGATTCTTCCAAAGTTCTTGGTTGTGATCTCTATATTAACTGTATCACCTATCTCGTACTTGCTGCTTATCATCTTAGCCTGCTCCAGTGTTATCTGGCATGCAGGATTCTCAACTTCCTCAACAACCTCTTTGGCTGCATATACATGGCACTCACCAGTCTCTCTGTCCAGTGAAACTGTAATGTTCTCGTCTGTATTGAAATCCTTCTTGCAGGCTGTCTTGAGTGATCTCTCTATAGCCTCAAGCAGAACATCCTTGCTAATGTTTCTCTCCTTCTCAAGCTGATTCAATGCTTCAATGATCTCTGACACCTTTTTATCCTCCTAATATATAAATGCTAATCGTATCATGGAAATATCTTTTCTCGTTATCGTTATCTCTGTCTCATCCTCAAGCTCAATGGTAACTGTATTCTCATCATATGCCTTGAGCACACCCTCGAATTCCTTTGCACCATTCACCTTGGCAAATGTCTTGATCTCCACGACCTTACCTATGCTTCTCTTGAAATCCTTCTCTTTCTTCAGTGGTCTCGTAAGCCCCGGTGAGCTGACCTCCAGTATATAGGCATCTCCTATATAATCATCCTGGTCAAGCAGGTCTCCAAGTGCTCTGTTCACTATCTCGCAATCACCGATCGTGATGCCACCTTCCTTGTCCGCATACACTCTGAGGTAATAATCACTGCCTTCCTTGACGTACTCCACATCAACAAGCTCCAGATTGTTCGCCTCAATGATCGGCATCACAAGTGCCTCCGTCTTTGCTTCAATATCCGCTCTCTTCGTAAATACGACCACCTTTCTGTAAAATATTATCCCCACAACAATTGAGAGTGGGCCAAGGCCCACTCTCATGCTGTAATCTATAACAATCTCACTTATTGTATCATAATTATCAAATAATTCAAGTACAAATATTAACAAATATTTATGCGTTTCTTCTGGCTGCGTCCTCACGGTAATATTTGTCAAGCACCTTGTTCGCCTTCTTGTCGTCAAGAACGCATTTGTTGGACAGTGCAACCTTGACGAGTTCATCCAGTGCTTCCTCCCTAAGTGCCGTGCTCTTGATGTTGACATTTGCAAGCTCTGTGTACGCTCCCATCTTTCTTGTGAGCGCCTCGTACTCCTCTGGAAGCATCCTGTCTATCATATTCCTGATCTGCTTGGATACCGCCTGGCTGTTGCCGCCTGTTGTGACTCCCACCACAAGATCTCCGCGGACGATAACGCCTGGAAACAGGAAGCTGCTGAGCTCCTTGTTATCAGCCACATTTACCATGATGCCCCTGTCATTACAATATGTACCTATCTTGGCATTGATCTCCGGGCGCCTGGTTGCCGCCACAACAATGTCTGCATTCTGCAGTATGTCAAGTGCCACGTTGCTCTCATGTACATTTATTCCCTTTATCGCTTTTATATCCTCGCACACCTTTGGCGCAATGACCGCTATCTTCGCTCCGAAATACAGCAGCGAATTGATCTTTCTAAGTGCTGCCTTACCTCCACCTACAACTATTACTTTCTTGCCCTCAAGATCGATGTACATTGGAAAGTATGCCATATCTTATCTCCTCCGAATATTCTATAAATCTAGTCATATACTTACTGTGAAAGCTGCTTAAAAAACTTTCACAGCAAATTATAAATGAGGAATTAAGAAATGGCAATTACAAATAACGTTGGCTCACTAAAAATTCAGATAACGAACAACAATTTCTTTCCCGTCGAGGGTGCTTCCGTATACATAAGCCCTACGGGAATGCCCGATTCCACCTCAGAGGAATTTATCACCGATGAAAATGGTATCGTCATCGACGAAGAGCTTCCCGCCCCCGATGTCGCCTACAGTCTGGAGCCTGGCGAAAACCAGCCATACTCGGAATACAACGTGCTTGTGAACGCTCCCGGATACAACGAGCGCTTCATCTCCGGGGTTCAGATATTCTCCGGTGAGAACGGGATCCAGAACATAGAGCTGACACCATCCGATGGAAGCGATACGAACCCTACCGTTCTCGACGCCCACACCCTCTGGGAGCAGTATCCACCCAAGATCGCCGAGGACATGATAAAGCCGGTGAATCCATCAGGCGGCATAGTGTTGAGCCGCGTCGTTGTACCTGAGACCATAGTTGTCCATGACGGCGCCCCGGCGGACTCCACCGCCAGGGACTACTATGTTCCATATAAGGATTACATAAAGAATGTTGCCTGCAACGAGATATATTCCACCTGGCCTGATGCAGCCATCCGTGCAAATGTACTGGCGATACAGTCATTTACCCTTAATAGGGTCTATACCGAGTGGTACAGGGGAAAAGGATACGACTTTACTATCACGAGCAATACCGCGTTCGACCAGAAGTGGGTCTACAATGCAACCATATTTGAAAATGTCTCCCTGATCGTCGATGAGATGTTCGCCAACTATCTCTCAAAGCCCAACGTTACACAGCCACTGTTCACCCAATACTGCGACGGCAGACGTGTATCCTGTCCGGGCTGGATGACACAGTGGGGGTCAAAATCCCTGGCAGACGACGGTCTTACCGCCATCCAGATTCTCAGATACTATTACGGGGATACAATATACATCAACACCTCGGAGACTA
>OHFW01000836.1_pt1 | contig 13894 bp, 8 predicted proteins | sample 1567601 | NCBI WGS metagenome assembly OHFW01 (sample SAMEA3879594, study PRJEB24766) | human gut metagenome | biome: human-associated habitat; feature: feces | place: USA | collected 1985/1987 | reverse complement strand
TTGACGAACCGACCACTGGATTGCATTTTCATGATATTCATAAGTTGATGGATTCTCTGAATGCCCTGATCGAATCCGCAGTTGCAGGTATATTGAACAATGCCACAACGAGTATCGGCCATATCAGGTTGACCACAACGCAATACTTCCTGTATGCCGGAGTCCTCACCAGTGTCTTTATCTCCTTTGCCATATATGATCTGAACGGTGTCTTTATGGCAAAGTCCTGCAGCCCGACAACTTCCTTCTGGCGGCGTCCTGACCTTCCGGTGGATGACACAAGGTATACGCCCCTGAGGTACAGCAGATTTCCAAGGAAAAACAGAAGTGCCACACAGCCAGCGTTCACAAGCACAAAGAGCAACATATACACGATGTTGTTACTGCCCAATGCCTTCAGGAACAGCGGAACCGTGAAAAATATATTGTTCATTACCTTTATGAATATATTGTCACCATTTTTAAGGCTGTCTATGTAATTATTTATATTCACAGAGTCCATCTGTGCAAATGACCATATGAAAAGGCCTGCAAACACTACAACCGCAAGTCCCACCATGAAGTCCACATTTCTGAGCAGTTTGAGTTTGCTGAAAAACGCCATGACTATCAGTGCAAATATACCACAGTACACCAGCGGCAGAACCGGAAGTAAAAATACTCCAAGTAATGAGGTTATCACGGATACCGGCTTTATCTCTGCGGCTACAAAGTAACCGATAAATCCACAGAAGAGAACCATAAACTCCATGACGCTCTCGGCAAAATATGCGTGTGTAAACTTGGCGGCCACAAGCTCTGCCGGTTTCACAGGCAGCGGCAGTAAATGATCAAGATCAGATGAAAAATAAAGCAGATTGAATAAGACCATTATACTGAATATAACGCCGAACACCGACATGAGCTGGATAACGAGGTTGAGTCCCTCTGTACAGCCTCCCGCCTCCATGAGTGCGGCAGTCATTATGTAAACTATAAATCCCACAACGATACAGCACGGGATCATGATACAGCACATGGCGATGATTCCCATGACCTTATATGCCTTTGCCTTGTCCCCGTGCTCCGGCATCTCCATATCATTATTCCTGCTTATCATACTGAGCAATATCCTAAAATTCTTCATGCGTCATCTCCACAAATATCTCTTCAAGAGATTTGTTCCTGTGCTGTGTCTCAAGCTCATCCAGAGTTCCCTGGTATATATCCTTTCCCTTTCTTATCATGATTATCTTGTCGCAGAGCTTCTCTGCAACCTCGAGAACATGTGTTGAAAAGAATACACAGTTTCCTGCGTCGGCATGTTCACGCATCATCTTCTTGAGCTCATATGCCGCATTCGGATCAAGTCCCGTCATAGGCTCGTCGAGTATCCATACAGGTGGATTGTGCACAAGCGCAGCTATGACCATCATCTTCTGGCGCATACCGTGGGAATAGCTGACCATCTGTCTGTTCAGGCTGTCCTCCATACCAAAGCGTTCAGCCATCTGCTCTATCCTCTGCTTTCTCTCGGTGGTCGATACTCCATATATATCAGCGATGAAATTGACATACTCAAGTCCCGTAAGTCTGAGAAATATATCAGGATTGTCGGCTATATAACCCATGGACTGCTTGGCCTCCATCGGCTTTTCTCTCATGTCGAAACCATTTATCTTTACTCTGCCCTCCGTCGGCATAAGTATACCTGTCAGCATCTTGATGGTAGTTGTCTTACCCGCACCATTCTGTCCAACAAATCCTACAATCTCACCCTTGTGTATATGGAAACTGAGATCATCAACTGATACAATGTCTCCGCCATACACCTTCTTAAGATTCTCTGCTATTATCATGCGCATGTCCTTTCATCACTATATCGTTTTTGCATACCCGGTCTTATTATATCAATTCAGCGTACGGTTTACAAGTTTACCGTTGTATCAAGACAGAATGAATATATGACCTTCTCCTTAACCTTCATGCCGGTGAGCTGTTCAAGCACATCGGCGTATTTGTCGAGCTGGACATGGTATCTCTTAACCAGCTCCGACGCATCCTTCACGCTGTCTGTCTTGTAATCCAGAAGAACTATGCCGCCATCTTCCTCGAAGTAGGCATCTATGATTCCCTGTACAACTATCGTCTCGTCTCCGCAGTCCTTAAGTGAGCTCATTATTTCTCCGGGCTCCATCATCATGTAGAACTGTCTCTCACGGTACAGTCTGTCCGACTTGCCCGCAGCCGCCATGCGCTGTCCTATCTCACTGTGTATCATCTTATATATCTTCTTTGGTCTTATCCGCTCTCTGTACAGCTCATCAAATAACCCAAGCTCAAACACTCTGTCGACATCCTTCTCCGCATCCGCAACAGTTTTCCCTGAGAAGTCTGCAAGCTCCATGATCTTGTGATAAATGTTTCCTATCTCATTTCCATGGACTATCCTCTCCTCACTCATGAATGCTGGGATTGGGACCTCACTTCTGGCACTGTACTCCCTGCTGGTTAGGATATCCGGTGTAATGGCATCCTCACCGTGCGCCTGAAGTCTTTTTATCTCGGTTATGGACATCTTGCTCTTAAGCCCCGAATGTCTGTAGCCATACCTGAATTCCAGTCCGTTCTTCACATGGTCATACAGTTCTTTGTCGAGCTTCACTTCAGAGGCTTCCACTGTCATATTTTCTGCTTCATCCTGATCAGTCTCAGGAGACATAAAGCTGTCGGCCTCCACCTCGATGCTCTTCACATGATCGCACTCTCCCACATACCTGAGCGCGGTATATATCCAGGCGGCATAGCCATTTGCTTTCATGATAGATGCATAATTCATCCTGTCTCCGATTATATACATATCACAGGCTGCCTTGAATTTGTCTGCATCCTTCACGCACCCGGTCATGTACAACTTTTCCTTTGCCCTGGTTAACGCCACATACAGGACTCTCATCTCCTCGGCATAGGTCTCCGCAACGATATTCTTACTCATTATCCGCTTGAAAAATGTCATTCTTCTTGCTCTTGTTCTGAGGTCGACCTGGTCGCACGCCAGATAATGATCCTGGTGGACAAGCACATTTGATCTGGTGTCCATCAGATTAAACTCCTTGCCGAGCCCAGACACAAATACAACAGGGAACTCCAGTCCCTTGCTCTTGTGCATGGTCATGACTCGGACGACGTCCTCATTCTCACTGACCACATCAGCCTCTGCAAAATCCAGATCATTTGTCTTGAGCTCATCAACATATCGGATGAAGTTGAACACGCCCTTGCTGTTCTCCTCGAAATCATCCGCCTTCTTGATGAGCATGTCGATATTCGCCTGGCGTCTTCTTCCCATCGGTCTGGCACCGACAAACCAGTAAAATCCGGTGGTGTCCAGCACGTATCTTATTATGTCGCTTATGGACATATAATTTTTATTCTTCTTGAGATAGTCAAGCATGCGGAGGAATTCCCACAGTCTGTCCACAGCGTGTTTTTTCTCGCCCACATGGGTGTCCATATAATCTATGACCTTGTCATAAAGTCTGGCGTTCCAGTCCGTGCCGTTCTTCTCGTATCTGCTGCGGTATTCACCCACTATAACCGCAAGCTCCTCCTCATCAAGGCCTACCAGTGGCGACCTTAAGACAGCAGCCAGGTCGTAATCCACGTAGCTGTTATCAACTATGGAGAGCATGCTGACCAGTGTCCGTATCTCAGCAGCATCAAAGTAGCCACTCTCACTCTCAATATACAGAGGTATGCCCTTCTCCTGAAATACCCTGTCAAATATGGTGGATGCTGTGGACACACTTCTAAGCAGTATGACGATATCCTTATATCTGACAGGTCTCCTGTCAGCACCACTTCCAACATACAGAGGTTCACTTCCGTCCACAATATCACGTATCTTACCGGCGATATAATTCGCCTCAACCTCAGGATTGCCATACTCCTCAGATACATCCGCTTCTCTCATATTGTTGTCTATGAGTATGAACTCTGATACAGGGCCATGATCCACGTCATCCGGCTCCGCCATCCCTTCTCCGTCACTTATGGCAAATCTGGAATTGAGCTTTGCGCCCTCATCGTACTCTATGTCTCCTATCTCTCGCCTCATGAGCTGGGCAAATATTGAGTTCACCGTCTTTAACACATTTATCTCACTTCGGAAGTTTCTGGTCAGCAGTATGCTGTTGCCATCTATGTCCGGGTCCGCTATGTCAGCATCACCCAGCCTGCGGTAGCTGTCATACTTCTCTATGAACAGATCCGGTCTCGCCATTCTGAATCTGTATATGCTCTGCTTAACATCACCGACCATGAATGTGTTGTGGATATCCTCACCGTGTCCCGACACACTTGCCAGAATGTATTCCTGCAGAAAGTTACTGTCCTGATACTCATCTATAAGTATCTCCCTGTACCGCCTTGAGACTTCCTTTCCAATCTCTGAAGGGACAGCCCTGTCATCCTCTATTCCATCGCAAAGTATCCTGAATGCGAACTCCTCTATGTCGTGGAACTCGAACATATTCTTGTCCATCTTGACCTTCATCAGCTCATCCATATAAAGCTCAGTGAGCTTCAAAAGTGATGATATCACTGGCTCAGTCATGGCTGCCTGCCTCAGAATGTCATCCACATCCAGGACGACCGAAACTATGTCGTCTATGATCGACTTATACACATCCCGCCTTGATTTGACAAATTCCTTCTTCTCCGGGTCAGCTCCACCGCCCGGGTTCACAAATCTGTCAAATGCATAGCATATACTCCGGCCCTGGGCATCCTTCTCCATCTTGAGTCCCTCCGGTCTCAATGACGATCTGTATATATCTCTGAGTTCAAACAGGTCAACATGCAGGTCGTCTTCCCCGCCACAGCTTCTGAGCATGTGTGTTATCAGCTCAACATCCTTATCCACACGGAGTCCGTACGCCTCAAGGCCATACGCCTCCGTTGCATATTTCTGGCACTCCCTGACCATATCATCCGCAGTTCTGAGCATCATGTACACCCTGTCCGCAAATGTTCTGACCATCGGAAGCCCCATGACTTCTCTTCTCTTCTCCTCCTCAGTGGATGATGTATCCACGGCAAATTTCATGGCATCCGCCGCCTGCGCAAGCCATTTCTTCGGCTCCGGATAGCTGGATATAACCTTTATTATCCTCTCAACGATATCCGGCACGGCACTGTCACTCTCATTTCTCGCAAACGTCATTATCAGCCTGTCGAAACCGGGCACGACCGATTCATCCTCATAGCACATCTCCATGACCTGATCCATCACGTCGTGCTTTATGATCTTCATCTCCGTGTCGTCCGCTATGCCAAATGCACAGTCGAGCTCCACCCTCGCAAAGTATTCCTTCACTATCCTAAGGCAAAAGCTGTCTATGGTGCAGATGTCAGCATGGTTGATCAATGTCATCTGCTTTATAAGATGCTCGTCATATTCGCCCTTCGCCATCATCTCATCTATCTTTTTCTGCAGTGCCTGTCCTATCTTCTCCTTCATCTGGGCCGCTGCCGCATTTGTAAATGTAACGACAAGAAGCTCATCCACAGATACCGGCTCGCTTCCCTCTATTCTGTCACCACGCGAATTTCTTCCGGCCACCATCTCTATGATACGCTCCACGAGCACCGCCGTCTTACCTGACCCCGCTGCTGCAGATACAAGAAGATTGCCATGCCTTGTGTCGATGACATGCGCCTGCTGGTCTGTCCACTTTATTCCATTGTCAGTCTTCATATCTTTTCCCATGTCATCATTCCTCACTTATCTCTATATCGAACTCAGCAGCTCTCTTCACTATCTGTTCAGACAGTTCCCTCAGCTCCTCAAGATGCACCCTCTCCTCCGCAAGCTTCCTGCCGGTGCTCTCGAGAGTATCCCTCATCTTCTGTGTTGCCTTATCGCCGCGGTCATCTACCTTCTTCTTTGCATCCTCATACTTTTTCCGGGCGCTGTCACATGACTTAACGGCCTTCTCCATATCACCCCTGACCTTCTTGTATTCAGTCTTGATATTCTTTATATCCTCAGCTTTGCGGCTGTAATTTTCCGCCTCGCCCCTATAGATCCTGGAGTATGAATTGCCTGAATACTTGCTGTCAAATGCACATATGCCCTTAAAATCACAGTATTTGCACGCATTTGCCTTGCCCTCATTGACCGGATTTATCTCGATGCTTCCCTCAGCTATACTGCCGGCAAGCCTCTCTATGTTCCTGCGGTTCGCCTCCATGAGATCTGTTATAAGAGTCTCCTCAAGTCTCTGTCCGTTCTTGAGTGTCGCTGAGCTGTTGTCCATGACCTTCAGCGCCCTGTTATCTCCATTGTACAGGCCTGAATATCTGGACTCCTCAAGTATCTTCTTCTCGAAGGTGTCCACAAGCACTCCCCCGAACACCTCGTCATCGGCCGCAAATCCCATGCCGTCATCGGTGTATCTGATCTTATCTCCCATTGCCGTCACGTCACATGCCGGATTGTCAAAGGTATAATACAGAAGTCCGCCCACATGTATACCACCAGGTCTTCCAAGCTGTGCCATCCTGCGCTTTTCAAGCTCGCAGGCTATGGCGCCGTATGTCACGAGCTGCATCTGGAGTCCTCCGAGCACCTTGTCTATATCCAGCTTCTTATCAGATGACTTGTAATCTATGATCTTGAAATAAGCATCCCTGTCATCCGTAAATTCATCTATTCTGTCTATAACTCCCTTAAGGCTCATCGTGAGTCCATTTGGAAGATTGAATATATATCTGTCTATGTTGTCTGCATTTTCCGATGTGTTGAACCGCCGCTCAAAATTCTCCGGATCCATCTCCCCACATCTGATAAATGTGCGGAGCGTCCTGGCTGTCCTCGACGCAACATCCGCCAGAAGCTTTTTCATGTATGCCGCTCTTGAAGAATCCTCAAAGTACAGCCCGGCTTCATCCTCCGCAGATTCATTTGCAAATTCCACCGCCTTCTGTTCCAGCTCCGCCTCGTCCAGATGTACCCAGTCGTTGTCCCTGAACATCCTGACAAATGAGAATATCTTCTCCATGGTGCTGTGAAGTATATTACCAACATTTGCAGCGCCTATCCTGTATGTCTCCCTCTCTCTGAGCGAAAGTCCGTATGTCAGGAAATACTTGAACTGGCACTCAGCATACCGCTCAAGCTTGGACACACTCTCCACCAGATTCTCTCCATATATAAGGCGTACAGTATCTGGAGACAGATTTTTTGACGAGTTAACATAATTCTGCCCGAAGTTAATCGATCTGAGCTGTCTGTCATATCCCATCTTCGAAAGCAGTTTTCTGACAGCGTCCAGCGTCTCCCCGGCTTCAACGTCATCAGAATGTCTGATGATGTATCTGAGCGCTCCCGCCGCAGTCTCCGGCATCTGACCGTCCACATCATACTCCTCCGTCCGTATATCCGGGAATATATTCTTTATCCTGTCTATCAGGTATGACGGCTTCATGGACTTGAGATCCTCTCCGATCTTTCGGCACAGCACATAGATCATATCCGACGCCTTGGTGAGCGTGGTGTATATATAGAACTGTTCTATATACGCATTTGTCTTATCTGATGGAGCCAGCTCTATACCGTAGTCCTCAAGACTCTGGCGGTCTGCACCGGAGAGTATCCTGCCCTTCTTGGCCGGTTTCGGAATTATGCCTTCGTTCACTCCCGCCATGAACAGCACCTTTATATGGTTGAGCCTTGATCTCGTCATATCGCCGACTACCACGCGGTCTATAGTCGGAGGCACTATACCGATCTCCATATCCGCTATGCCTGCATCCAGGATTCCCGCATATTCTTTTACGGTAAGCTTCTCATCGCCGATTATAGCCTCCATCTTCTCAAACAGGGCAACAACCTTGTCAAATATCCTTCCGTATGCATCTCCCTCATCCCATCTCTCCTGCTCATACAGCACTTTCTTATGAGCCTCAAGCTTACCGCACACATCAAGCTGCGCAAGGAAGCTGTAAAGAGATTCCGTATATGTTCTCACTGTGTTCTTGGAGCCAGGGCTTGCCGGCTTCCACACATCGATACATTTGTCCGGGAAAAGCTCCATGATCTGGGCTCTTATAGACTCCATGTCTGCCGCATAGTCAAGATTCCTGTCATCGGTTATCTCCTTCGTCCAGCTCCTGTAACCCCTGAGATTCCTGAGAAGCACATAGTTCTCCATCCTCTCAATGTCGTCCTGATCCACACCGGTCATTCCTGACTTTAACAGTCTGAACACGCTGTCAAATGAGAAGTTGTCCGTCATCACACCGAGGAAAGCCCTTATGGTGTCTGAGCACGGATCTCCCTTAAGAGATATATTTGCATCTATGAACACAGGGATATCGTATTCCTCCATCGCCTGACGGTAATACCTTGCCACATCCTGCAGATCACCCGCAACCACGGCTATATCCTTATAACGGTATCCCTTGTCCCTGACAAGCTCTCGTATTCTTCCCGCTATATACTCAGCCTCGTCTGCCGCCCTGTCCACAGCGACCACATGTATGTCTCCGTCATCGCCTGTGACTCTGCCATGGGGATATCTGAACAGATTGGCCTCAAGTCCTGCAAGCTCCTTGCTTTTCTCGAATCTGTACGGTCTGCGATCCTGACACATAACGACATTATCCAGTATGTCCACATGCTCATCGCCCGCCATTCTCACAAGCGCCTGCACGGTCTCCTTGGTGAGTCTGAACAGCTCGTACTCCTTCGGCTTTGTGAAGCCTATCTGGGACGCATCTATCGTAAATACAAATGTCATGCTCTCAACGCGTGTCATAAGCTTCCTGATAAGATCCATCTGTACCGGTGTAAATCCTGTGAATCCGTCAAGATACAGATGGCTGTGTGCCAGCATATCCGACCTGTCCACGCATTCAGCCAGCAATTCAATGAGCTGCTCCGCAACTATATAGCTGCCATCCCTGTTGTACTCCTCAAATCTCTTATATATAAGCCTGATGTCATGCATTTTTCTGTATACCAGACTGTCCTTATCCAGCTTGTCCATGACTGCGTCGATCGAATCCCTGTCAACCGCATACTGGAACAGCTCAGACATCATGGATTTCATCTCATCTATAAACCCCATCTTGTTGATATAGCTTCCATACACAAGGAGCTCGTCCTGTGACTCCATAAGTATCTTCTTGATGAGCATGCTCTTTCCAAAGTCCTCCAGAACCCTTCCCGGATTCACTGACAGCTCATCGAATACCCGGTACGCAAGCCTGTTGAAGCCTATGGCATCTATGTTCATTGTTCCATGCCTCGGATGCATGGTCACTATATCTCTCTGCGCCTCCATGGAGAACTGCTCTGGAACCACGTACAAATAATTCAGGTCTCCGTGAGCCATCGACTCCTCTATCAGCTTCTTTATCACATATTCTGTTTTTCCTGAACCGGCGGGTCCCAGTACAAACTGTATTGCCATCTGTATTCTCCTTACACCTCTATATACTGTTATCTATGCTGTTTTTTCATCTGCTAATAATTTTCTCATAAAATCGCTCTCTTGTGAATAAAATATATAAAAAACAGGGAGAGCAAATAATGTCATCAACTAAACTTATCGTATTAAAATCAAAAGAACTCATATACACCGCCATACTGCTGGCACTTGTGATCGTATTTGTCATTATACTTATCACCATGTTCCGCGGCAAAGATTCGGATGACACCAGTGGTTCAGCCAGGAGCATCGCAACCTCAGCCCAGACTGATCCGTCTCCTAAGCTCGACGAGATACATTACACACCGGGGACATACTCATCTTCCCTTGTTCTGGGAGAAAACACTCTGTCCGTCATGGTCACTGTGGATGAGGACTACATCACAGATGTGTCATTCAAACAGGTGGATGAGACTGTGACCACCATGTACCCACTTCTTGAAACGGCACTCGAGGATATCAATACTCAGCTTCACTACATATCTTCCGTGGACGATATAACACCTTCCGGAGACAGCACATACACTACCAGACTTATCATAGATTCCATACGAAATGCCCTGAAGGATGCCGTGATCAACTAGCTGTCACGGTGCTTTCTGCCAAAACAAAAGGACATATGACCGTATATATCTTGTATTATATACGGTCATATGTCCTTTATTTATCCCACCGTTTATACGGTCGTTACTGCTTTGCAACTATGTTATCCTTATCCTTGAAAATACTGCCTCCCGGCACATATCCCCTGACTCTTGATACAGGATAGATGTTGCTGAATCTTCCTATTACGGTTCCAGGATTGAGGACGCTGTTGCAGCCAACCTCAACATTATCTCCGAGCATTGCACCAAACTTCTTAAGTCCTGTTGCAATGTCAAAGCTCTGTCCGTCCACATTTCCCTTAACGTGAACCAGAGTCTTGTCAGACTTCACATTGGACGTGATGCTTCCGGCACCCATATGTGACTTGAAGCCGAGGACTGAATCTCCCACATAGTTGTAATGAGGAACCTGAACGTTGTTGAATATGATGACATTCTTGAGCTCTGTTGAATTACCTATCACACAATTCTCTCCGACCAGTACGCTTCCTCTGATGAACGCACCCGGACGAACCTCTGTGCCTGCACCTATGATTGTCGGTCCAAGGATGGTTGCTGTTCCATACACCTTACAGCTCTTGTGGATCCACACATGCTCATCCACCTCATTGTACTCATCCTTGTCCAGACTCTTTCCAAGCTCAAGCACGAAATCCTTGATAAGTGGAAGCGCCTCCCATGGATAGGTAAGCTTCTCAAGAAGAGGCTTTGCCATGGTCTGATCCAGGCTGTAGAGCTCCTTTATTGTTACAACTGACTGTATATCTTCCATAATAATAGTCTCCTTTTCTATCACATATAACTGATACATACTATGTTATACACCTTTGAATCAGTATGTGCAATCACTGTGTATCCGCATTCTTCTCCGCCTTTGCGCCTGTTCTGGCTGTGGCTCTTGTCTCCTTCTTCTGGGCACCTCCGCCCTTGGCGTAGAACACCTTCGTTTTGTCGAATACCCCTGTTATTCCATTCTGGTTCTGTATCTGCTTCACAAGGTTTGTGTATTTGGTGACAAATGTAGTCATCTTATCCGTGTATTCCTGCTTGGATATCTGACCTTCAGCGACACCCTCAAGCCCCTTTTCCCAGCTCGCCGTCAGGTCCGCTCTCAGCAGACCGTTGATGGAATAATATACTATATCGTATATTATCTCCCCAAGGAATGTCGGGGTCACTATCTGTGTCTTCTTGTTCAGCGATATATATTTGTTCTTCTCCAGCTTGGTGATGATCCCGTCTCTTGTGGCACTTGTTCCGATTCCAGCTCCCTTGATCTGCTCTCTGAGCGCCTCATCCTCTATGAACTGTCCGGCATTCTCCATGGTCAGGATCAGTGATCCTGAGTTGTATCTCTTAGGTGGGGATGTCTCCCCCTCCTTTATGTCGATTCCCTGGACACTCAGCTTGTCACCCTTCTTTATCTTCGCAAGCCTTGCTATGAATTCAGGGCTGTACTTCACATCGTCCTTCTTCTTGGAAAAGCTGTTGGCCGCCACCTTAAGATAGCCATCGTTTATCAGATATTTGAAGTTGGCAAACAACTTCTCTCCGTTCTTGGAGAGTGTCATTGCAACCTTCTGGTATTCCGCAGCAGGGTAAAATATGCTGAGGAATCTCCTGCATATGATCTCATATACCTTGAGAGCTGTAGGTGCCAGACTTCTAAGTGCTCCAAAGCCCTGTCCGGTAGGTATGATGGCGTAGTGGTCGGTGATCTGCTTATCGTTCACATATTTCGTCTTTGCGATTCCCTTATATGTGCCGCTCTCCATGGCCCCCTGTGCAAATTCTGCCACAGGCTGGAAATTCTTAAGTCCCGATATGTTCCGTCCTATCTCCTTTGCCACGGCCGTTGACAGCACTCTGGCATCTGTTCTCGGATAGGTTACCAGCTTCTTCTCGTAGAGCTCCTGGACTATCTTGAGAGTATCGGACGGACTGATCTTGAAAAGTGATGAACAGTCATTCTGAAGCTCCGCCAGATTGTACAGCATCGGAGGCTGTTTCTTATCTTTCTTGCGCTCCACAGCCTGGGCCACAGCCTCGGGCTCCCCTGCCTTCAGCTCCGCCAGAAGCTGCTCCGCTGCGGGTCTCTCTTTAAATCCATTCTCCTTATACAGAAGGGGCGACTCGAAATACTTTGTGCCCTTCACTGCCTTCCATTCTGCGTCAAATGTCTGTCCTTCCTCGCCCACATTTGCAACGAGTCTGTAGAACGGAGTCTTTACAAACTCCCTGATCTCACGCTCTCTCTTCACTATTATACCGAGGACACAGGTCATGACACGGCCCACGGCTATGACACATCTGTCCATGCCGAGATACCTCTGGACTACATTTGAAAACTTCAGCGACAGCGCCCTTGAAAAGTTGATACCCATAAGGTAGTCCTCCTGGGCCCTAAGGTACGCTGCGTCGCTGAGACTGTCGTACTCTGAGAGCGGCTTCGCCTCACGGATTCCCCTGAGGATCTCCTCCTCGGTCTGTGAATCGATCCACACACGGCGTTTCTCCTTGCCGGTTACGTGAGCCATTGAATCCACAAGCCTGTATATGTATTCTCCCTCTCGTCCTGAATCCGTTGCCACATAGATACAGCCTACGTCATCGCGGGTAAGCAATCCCGCAACGATATTGAACTGCTTCTTTGTGTCAGGAAGAACTTCATATTTGTATTCAGTTGGAATAAATGGAATAGTTGAAAGGCTCCACTTCTTAAGATTCGGATCGTAGACCTCCGGGTAGCTCATGGTGACCAGATGTCCCACACACCAGGTCACCACGCTGTCCTGAGATTCCAGGTAGCCATCCCGTCTTTGTCCGTTGATTTTCAAAGCTTTTGCGAATTCCTGTGCCACACTGGGCTTTTCGGCTATGTATAAAGCTTTTGACATATTATTTATCTGCACTCATCTTTCTGAGCGGCCATGCCAGCAACAGGGCACCGCCCACCATATTTCCTAAAGTTACTACTACCATGCTCTTTACCATGGCTCCAAGGGATAATCCAGGTACCAGACAGTATGCGGTAACAAAGATTCCCATGTTTGCGATGCAGTGCTCAAATCCGCTTACAACGAATCCTGAGATACACATAACGATCATCAGGAATCTTCCTGCATCACTCTTTAATTTCATACCACAGAGCACACCAAGACAGACGAAGAAGTTACAGAGTACTGCTCTGAAAAACATCTGTCCGAGCGGAATACTCAATTTGTTTCCGATAAATCCTGCAAAATAATCTGCTGTTCCGGACGCTCCTGCACCTACAAACAACAATGCTAAAATTGCACATCCGACAAAGTTTCCAAGGTAGCTTACGCCCCATACCTTACCTGCCTCTTTCCAGCTCACCTGTTTATCATAGGCTCCGAACGCCATTACCATATTGTTTCCTGTAAAAAGTTCGCCGCCTACGAAGCTGATCAGAAGCACTGCAATGGAGAATACTAATGCCCCCACAAATTTTCCCCATTCAGGCATGGTCTTGGAGAATACGTTTCCAACTACATTACTGTAGATCATGGCCACATCAATAAAAAAACCCGCCATGATTGCACGTATGAAGTACTTGAAAAAGTTGGTATTCACCAGGTTACTCTTGGCTTTCGCCGCATTTGACACTTTCTGTACATCTTCGTAATTCATAACTACACCTCCGCAATGTATTTTATTGAGAACATTATATCACCTGAATATCTGTTTCACAACCGAAATCGTCAAACAATTCAAGAATATTCATCAGATTTGTAATTATGTTCCATTATATTCGAAGATTTTTATAGCAATTCCATATACTAATGCAAT
>OHFW01000835.1_pt1 | contig 13899 bp, 17 predicted proteins | sample 1567601 | NCBI WGS metagenome assembly OHFW01 (sample SAMEA3879594, study PRJEB24766) | human gut metagenome | biome: human-associated habitat; feature: feces | place: USA | collected 1985/1987 | reverse complement strand
GGCATGCGGCTGGTTTGTGATCGGGGTGCTTGTTGCCTTTGCAAGCTCTGCATCAATGGCAGCCTGTCTTTCCAGTCTCTCGATCTCTTTTCCAAGATTTACGACATCCGCTTCCATCTTGTCATAGGTGGCTGCATCTTCTGCAGATACAAAACCTTCCTGTGTTCTCTTGGCATCGAGGAATGCCTTTGCAGCTTCCCATGCCTTCGCTCTCTTTTCTCTTAATTCTAAAATCTTACTCATAGTTCATATCCTCCTTAATGTGCTAAGAGACTCAGTCTCTTCTCCAACTGGTTGACCGGTATCATGGCATCCTTATCGGACACCTTGGAAAGGAACGACTCATTCATCGCCTTGGTGGAAAACATCATGGAATCCTGCTGGAACGGGAGCTTCTTTTTCCCGTTTTTGTCCTTATCGCCCTCTCCGTCCCCTTTCTCTCCATTGCTTCCTTTCTCCGGCTTTTCTTCCGGCTCATCCGGCTTTTTCTTTTTCTCATCCTCATCGGAATCAAAAAGGATCTTATCCGCAAAGCCAAGCTCCACCGCCTTCTTTGCATTGAACCAGGTCTCGTCATCCATCATGTGTGAGAGCCTTGCACGGGTAAGCCCCGTCTTGAATTCATAGGCATTCAGGATAGATTCCTTGACCTCATTCAGCATGGCGATTGCTTTCTGCATATCCTTCGCCTCACCCATTGCCATCGTTGCAGGATTATGGATCATCATCATAGCCACCGGGGATACACAGACCGTATCTCCTGCCATAGCGATCACGGATGCTGCTGAAGCTGCAATACCATCAATCTTGACCGTCACACTTCCCTTATAATCACGGAGCATGTTATAGATCTGGGCTGCTGCAAACACATCACCGCCCGGTGAATTGATCCACACCGTGATATTTCCATTTCCGGCATTCAGCTCATCTTTGAAAAGCTGCGGGGTGACTTCATCCCCGTACCATGTTTCATCCGAAATCATGCCATTTAAAAAGAGCGTCCTTTCCATGTCAGGCACGCTCTCATCTTCATTCCTTATCCAGTTCCAAAACTTCCGCTTCATCGTTTACCTCTCTTTCCGCTGTTTTCCTGTGCCGGAGTGTTCTGCTGTCCTGTATCTGTCTTTGCAAAAGCCCCTGCATCCTCAAGTTTGGTCATTGCTCCGTTTATCAGATACAGGTTTCCTCCCTGCTCATCCGGGATTGGGTTCATGTTCTCCATCTCACGGATATCATTGGCAGAAAACCACCCGTTCTGCCTTCCGACCGCATAGCCGTTCATCCTTGACTGGTAGTCCCCTCTCAGCAGACCATCCACATTCAGTTTGATAAAATACTTTCCTTTTTCTCCCGGCAGAAGGAGTGATCTCTGTAAAGACTGCTCCCACCGGATCACCCACGGGTCAAGTGTGTATTTTACAAACTCCAAGGACTGCTGCTCGATATTGGAAAAGCTCGACTTATCAAGATCACCGACCATATGCGGCGGTATCCTGTAAAGCCTTGCGATCTCATTGATCTGGAATTTCCTTGTCTCAAGAAACTGTGCTTCTTCCGGCGGGATGCCTATCTGTTGATACTTCATGCCTTCTTCAAGCACTGCTATCTTGTGTGCGTTATTCACGCCACGGTATACGGAGTTCCAGGATTCCCTCACCTTTGATGGATCTTTCAGAACTCCCGGATGCTCCAAAACACCGCCCGGATTTGCCCCGTTCGCAAAGAAACTCGCCCCGTATTCCTCACAGGCAAGCGTCATGCCGACAGCGTTCTTTGCCATCGCAATCGGAGAATATCCAATCAGCCCGTCAAATCCCAGTCCGGGTATATGAAGCACATCCTCGGCTTTCAGCCTGATATCTCCATATTCCTTGAACATGGGGTTTTCATCACTGTTTCTGGAATACACATAATAGATGTTTCCACGGTCATCCCTCTGCACATCCATCTTATCTGGAAGGAGCGGATAAAGCCCAAGCACCCTTCCAGCACCGTCCCTTATGATCTGGGCATACGCATTTCCCCATATTAAAAGATGACTCATCAGTGTTTCCCTGAACACAAATGAAGTCATCTCCGGGTTCGGCTCGTCATGGAGCAGATAATATAAAGGATGGTCATGCACCAGCTTCTTGCCACCGTCATCCTGATACTCATATACATGAAGCGGTAAAGACGCCACTGCTTCTGCAAGGATTCTGACACAGGCATATACTGCCGTGGTCTGCATTGCAGTTCTTTCGTTTACAGGCTTTCCGCTTGTTGTCCTTCCGAACAGAAACGAATATCCCGCATCTGCTGCCTTGTCCACAGGTTTATCCCTCGCCTGTCCAAATCCAAATAAACTCTTAATTCCCATACGATACCTCCGCTGTTAAAATATTATAATTCCTCTGTCATCATATACACTTCCGTCACTGCCTTCGTTTCTGATTGCACGGTCAAGTGCCATAACGGTTGCAACAGCCCCATCGATCTTCTCCGTAGATTTTTCTTTATCCATTTTGATGTTTCCTGCGGGATCCTGACGGACAAACACATTATCCATCATCCACCGCAGCACCTTATGACCGCCATGTGCGATCCGCCCTTCCAGCGTCAGCTTCATCAGCTCCTTGGTCGGTGGACTCATATCCTTATATCCCTGTCCAAATGGAACAACGGTAAATCCCATGCCCTCAAGGTTCTGCACCATCTGTACTGCTCCCCATCGGTCAAAGGCGATTTCCTTAATATGGAATTTCGTACCAAGTTCATCAATAAACTGTTCAATGAATCCATAATGGATGACATTTCCTTCCGTAGTCTTTAAACACCCTTCGGCTGCCCAGACATCATACGGAACATGATCCCTTCGTACACGCAGTTTCATGTTATCCTCCGGTATCCAGAAATACGGAAGGATCACATACTTCTCGGTATCATTCCTTGGCGGGAACACAAGCACGAATGCCGTGATATCCGTAGAACTTGAAAGGTCGAGTCCGCCATAGCATTCCCTTCCGAGAAGCTCCTCTTCATTCACTGCAAAGGAACAGGCATCCCACTTATCCATCTGCATCCACCGGATGCTCTGTTTCACCCACTGATTCAGACGGAGCTGCCGGAACACATTCTCCTCTGCCGCATTCTCTTTTGCACTGATATATGCATTCTGCACTTTCTCAATATCAATCGTGTATCCAAGTGACGGATTTGCCTTATACCACACATCCTCACTCGACCAGTCATCCTCATCAGAAGCCCCATAAATTACCGGATAAAAAGTCGGGTCGATCTTTCTTCCTTCAATAATATCCAGAGCCTTCTGATGCTGTTCAAAACACACGGAATTCCTGTCTGTCCCAGCTGTTGTGATCAGGAAGAACAATGGCTGTGTTCTGGCATCACCAGAACCTTTGGTCATGACATCGAACAGTTCCCGGTTCGGCTGTGCATGCAGCTCATCAAATATGACCGCATGGACATTCAGACCGTGCTTGGTGTATGCCTCTGCCGACAGCACCTGATAGAAGCTGTTGGTCGGTTTATATACAAGCCTTTTTACGGACATGACAGGCTTGATCCTTTTCTTCAGTGCCGGACACTGGTCTACCATATCCACCGCAACATCAAATACGATGGAAGCCTGCTGCCTGTCGGAAGCACAGCCGTAAACCTCTGCTCCCCATTCACCGTCACCGCATGTCATATACAGTGCAATGGCAGCCGCCAGCTCCGATTTTCCATTTTTCTTCGGTATCTCACAGTAACAGGTATTGTACTGCCTGTATCCGTTTTCCTTTACTGTCCCATAAAGGGTACGGATGATCTCATCCTGCCAGGGGAGAAGTTCAAACGGAACTCCCCTCCACCTTCCTTTGGTGTGTTTCAGGCAGTTTATAAAATTGACTGCATGGTCTGCTTTTGCCTCATCAAACATTATCCTGCACCGCCTTTCACAAGCAGAAGCTCCATTTCATCATTCTGCTTATCTTCCATGCTGTCCGTGGAGATACGGCTTCTTGCAGACGGGGTCAGTCCAAACTGCTCACAGAACTTATTCATGATCTTCAAATATGTCTGTGCGATGGATACCTGCGGTACCTGCTGCCAGTATCCGCTCGGGGTCTTTACGATGGTCCCGTGCTGTGTAATGAACTCCTCTGCCTCTTTCCATCTCGCATATGCCTGACAGTATCCTGCGAATGCTGCCATATCTATTTCTGTCAGGATGCCGAGATGCTCCAACTGTTTCGCCATCCTTCTCCATTCTTTCTTTGCCTCATCCTCGAGCCATGCCGGACAGCGCGGGGCCTTTTTCTCCGGCTTTGGTTCGCCTGTATTAAGGCTTCTCTTGCCCGGATTTCCCTCAAGCACCTTGACTGCCGTTGGTTTTGGTTTTCTTCCTCTTTGTGCCACTGTCCTCACCTCCCTGTAAAAATGGCAACAAAAAAGACTCCCGAAGAAGCCTTTTTACATAACCACTATCTGTTTGACCTGTGTATGGTCTCTATAATTTCTTCCTGTTCTTCTCTGCTCACGCCCATGCTTGCAAGTGCCTCACGGGTTCCGCAGTCCGGGCAGATAAGCGTTCTGCCGTCTGCCCTTGAAAGGGCGGGTGTCCTTGCGTATCTTGCCCCACAGCGGGGGCATATCCGTATGTGCAGTGTTTCACTCTTCATGTCCTGCCACCTCCACTGCTTTGATCTGTGCCTCGGAAAGGTATTGCTCGTCAAAGCCAAAGCTGATGTACCCCTGAAGGCATGTGCTGACATACGAAAGGGAAGGTACTCCTATCTTCCGTTCTTCATGCATGATGTACACAAAGCACTTCCTTCTGCGTATCTTCCCCGTACGGATGCCTCTGATATCGAGTTCCATTTCTTTTTTGTAATAAAACGCCGGATATCCTTCGTAGCGGTCAAGTGCCGCCTCATCCGACTCCGTGACTTCCCATACCGCCACGGGAACCTCGCTGCCTTCCTTCGGCTCAATGGTAAGATAGGCTCCCGTACGGCTTCCTTTAAAGAGAAGCTCATAATCGTGTATAACTGCAGTACCAATCACTCTTGCGTGAGGGCATCGTATCCGCATCTGTCTGATGTTCAGGTTGCTGCCATAAGCAATGTAATATCTTTTCATATTGTTTCCATCCTTTCTGAAGGGAACACCCTTCTACCACCTTAAGACCGCTCATGGCGGTCAGTGCTCCAAGGTGGCAGAAGGCTGTTCTCTTCAAGCAGCCCTTCCGCTTCTGAAAGCAGTGTCTCCTGCAAGTCTCTTTGTAAGGATGTCCCTTGCGGTCTTGAATTCATCCCCGATGAATCCGAGGCGTAAAAGCCATGTCCTCATTGCATATTTCGGATTTTCTGTCTGCTGCGGTTTCGGGCTTGCCGTCCTTACTTCCTTTGCCATCTGGCTTAAGGCAAGGCAGAGCTGGATGTAGCTTTTCAGCTGTCCCGCATGCAGTCCGTTCAGCTTTCCGTCAGCCGGAGCATCAAATTGGAAAAGTCTGAACTCGACCGTTCCCTTTGTGAATGTTGCATGGTAGTTTAACATATGGTATCGGCTGTCATTGTAATGGTGGTCTCTTCCGTAGCTTGCCCCGTTTGCCGTGTACCAGATGTCTGCAAGGGCTGCCATCGTTTTTGGTTTCTTTTTATTGAGTTCCTTAAGGAATCTTGGGTCTACCGTTTTGCAGTAGCGGTTCATCCGCCAGCTGTCGAGGTTTAAGGCATCCGCTAAAAGGTTCTCGTGTCCCGCCATGATGTTTGCAAGATTTCGTAAAGTCTGCGGTGTGTGTCCATTTGCTCCGATGTGGATGTGGACTCCGCATCCCCTTGTTGCATCACTCTTGGCTCCCGCATGTCTGAGCTTTCTTATCAGTTCCTGAAGAAGTTCGATGTCTTCGTAGTGAAGGATCGGTGTGACCAGCTCGCATTTTTTATCATCCGGTCCCGCAATGCTGACATCCTTCTGGAATTTCCATTCCCTTCCGCTTGCATCCCATGCGGACCATGTATAATATCCGTTTCTGGAAGCCGTGTTTTCAAATCTTCCTGTTCCGAAGAATGCCGCTGCAAGTTCTGCAGCCTTATCCCTTCGGATGTTATTCATCTCAACCTCGACCCCGATGGTCTGTTTCTTCATTTCCTCGATCTGCTTTGTAATCCTTTCGTTCATGGCTTGTACCTCCGTTTGTTTTCTTCCCTTTCGGTAGGTACATATTCGCTCTAAAACACACATATATCCAGTTATATGTGAGCCATAAACTACACAAAGATTTCAAGGGAAAACTGTGTATATTATGACTATATTTTACGCCATTCATCCACTCCGTAGATCATCGCCAGCGATCCGTGTCCGTCCCATACCGTGTGGAGCTGTCCTGCGTCATCCACATATTCCACGGTTCCTGTTGTTCCTGACGGAATCTTCCGGTAGGGATCATCAAGGCGGATAAGCTCCACCCTGGTTCCCGCAGGATATTCCTTCCTCAGTCTCTCAAGTGTCTGTCTGTTTACTCCGAACATACCGTTGACCCCCTTTCTGCCCTGCGGTTGGCTTTCCACTTTTCCGCATCTTCTGGGGTCCGGAATGCCGTATGACCTTTCAGTCCCTTAAGGAAGAAGGACCTTGTTTCCTTTCCTTCGCTCCCGCCAAATCCGATGGAAACAAGCCATGCCCTCATGTAATATTTCTCGTTTTCCTCGATGGTCTGCTTCGGATTCACCCGCTTCTGTTCCGATGCCTTCTTTACAATGGCCGATGCCAGTCTGCAGTATTCCATCATGTCATCGGTATGCGGAAATCCCTTGAACTCAATGTTCCCGTCTGCAAAGGTAACACCGCTGCATCCGCCCTGTTCCGTAATGAACCCTGCTGCCGTCTCCGTATCTTCGAAGGTACTTTCGGCAAGGGCATTTACAAGGCTGTCTGCTATGGAAATGCACTCCCTTCCGACTGCCCTGTTGATAAGGTACTGTTTGGAATGCATCATGTTTATCAGGTTGATGATGCCCTGTGGTGTCATTCTGCCGATCGGTATTTTGATCTCTGCTTCCGGTTCTTCCGTCTGTGTTTCCTGTGGCTCTTCTGCCACGTCATTCTGGAAAAGCACCCTTCTCACCTCGTCTTCCATGCTGTCATCTTCAAGTATGACCTTTGCGTCCCTGTCCACCGTGATGCTTCCGATGCGGTATGCAAAGGATGGCGGTCCAAGGTATTCTGACCTCTGTCCGAAATGTCCGGATAAGGCTTTTACTAATTCTTTCCTGTTCTCAGCGTTTGTAATAATTTCCATTCTGCTGGTCTCCTTTCCTTTTGGTAGTACCATATATCACTCTGAATGCCCGTATAGTCAAGCAGATAATGGTACTTTCCAAAAGAAAATGTAATGTCAGCTTCTGGACTCCGGAAGTGACATCGCAACCGCATAAGCGACTGTTGCGGTGACTGCATTCCCGGCCTGTTTATAAAGCTGTGCATCGGAGTTGACGGCAGAGGCACGGTCAAAAAGCTCATCAGAAAATCCCTGTAAGCGGAAGCACTCCCTCGGAGTCAGCCGTCTGATGCGGCCGCCCCTCATGAGCGTTCCCATCTGCCCGGAACAGTCCAGTGTCTGGGAGCATCCTTTTCCGACCCGTCCCCTTCTTGTCTCACTGTCTGGGTAGGCAAGGTTGATACCGTCCCCTTCCCGTGCCACTTCATATCCTGCCTTCGTGGCATTTTTTACTTTGACGGAATCCACCTTTTCACAGACATACACACCGTGCCTGTCCTGAGAGGTCAGGGTGAACATCGGCTCTCCGTCCTCTTTCATCCGTCTTCCGTTCTGCCGTTTCTCCATCCGCTCCGGTGTAAGCACCGGGTGGACTTCCAGCACGGCTGAGTTCATGGCGGTATGGTTGGTCATCCCGGCTGTGTACCTCGCTGTCAGGCATCTTGCCGTATCCGTGATCTTCGGATCATGGTTGCTCTGGTCGATGAAGTAAAGACCCGTCTTGGCCCCGACACCGCCCGCATTCCCCACAAGGGTTGCGGAAATGCCGTCCGTCCCATAAACACGGTAGCCCTGCATACCTCCTATAAGCTGGTTAAGAGCTGCTGCGTTTTCTCCGGTGAGAGGTAATATTTCTCGTCTACCTCTGCTTCTAAGATTTGCGATAATGAACACACGCTCACGGTTCTGCGGGACTCCGAAGTTTTTGGAGTTAAGCACCTGCCACCGACAGTCATACCCTGCTTCGTCCATTTCAGACAGAACTGAGGCAAAGTCGAATCCTGCATTGATCGATAACAGGTTCTTAACGTTCTCAACAAGTAGGTATGAGGGTTTAGAACTTTCCTCTTTGCCTTTGAGGAGGTCAATAATGTTGTAATATATTCCACTTCTTTTTCCGACCAGTCCCCGCTGTTTTCCGGCAACGGAGATGTCCTGGCATGGGAATCCGAAGCACCAGATGTCTGCATAGGGGACATCTTCTGATTTAAGTTTTGTGACATCATCTGCTTTCCACTCTCCTTCCGTATCATACATTGCCTCATATGAGGCTCTTGCAAATTTATCATATTCACAGTACCCGATGCATTTATGGCCGGCAGTTTCAAGACCGAGCCTGAAGCCGCCGATGCCGGAACATAGATCAAGGAAGGTCATCTGTTTCATTATACTGCCCTCCCCTGCATAATTGCTGATATGAAATTTTCATATCGTCACGGATGACAAATACATCCGCATCCGAACCGCACTGTTCAATGTAGCGGTTTACAATCACATCCACAAACTTCTCATCCAGTTCAATACCGTAGCAGATACGGTGTGTCTGCTCACAGGCGATCAGCGTAGAGCCGGAACCAAGGAACGGATCAAGCACGATGCAGTTGCTTATGCAGGAGTTCTGGATTGGATAAGCCATAAGCGCCACAGGCTTCATGGTCGGATGGTCCTTGCTTGCCTTCGGACGGTCATATTCCCATATGGTGGTCTGTTTCCTGTCGGAATACCACTGATGCTTCCCGCCTTTCTTCCATCCGAACAGACACGGCTCATGCTGCCACTGGTACGGGCTTCTTCCAAGAACCAGTGCGTTCTTCTTCCAGATGCAGCACCCGGAGAGATAAAAACCTGCATCCTTGAATGCCTTTCTGAAATTCAGCCCTTCCGTATCCGCATGAAATACATAAATGGAAGCATCCTGTTCCATCGACTGCTCCATATTTACAAATGCTGCAAACAGGAACTTATAGAAATCCTCATCCGGCATGTTGTCGTTTTTAATCTTGCCGGCCGTCTCCTCGACATTTACATTGTATGGCGGATCCGTCAGGACAAGATTTGCTTTTTGTCCATCCATCAGCTTATCGTAAGTTTCCGGCAGAATGGAATCACCGCAGATGACACGGTGCTTTCCAAGCAGCCATACATCACCTGTCTTTGCCACGGTCGGTTTTGCAAGCTCCGCTTCCACATCAAAATCATCTTCCGTGATCTTCTTATCATGTACGGAATTAAAAAGTTGTTCGATCTCCGGCGGTTCGAAACCCGTGATGCCGACATCGAAATCCGAATCCTCAAGGTCTTTGATAAGGTCAGCTAGGAGTTCCTTGTTCCATTCGCCCGTAATTTTATTGAGTGCTACATTGAGTGCCTTCTCCTTGGTCTTGTCGATATCGACCACGATACATTCCACTTCCGTGTATCCGAGATCTGCAAGGACCGTGGCTCTCTGGTGTCCTCCGATAATGGTCATGTCTGAGTTGATGATGATCGGCTCGACATAACCAAACTCCTTAATGGAGTTCTTGATTTTTTCATATTCCTTATCACCCGGTTTTAACTTCTTCCTCGGATTATAGGAAGCCGGGATAAGGTCTGCTATTTTATAACTCTGAAACTGCATCTTCCATATCCTCCTCTGCTAAAAATCTGTGCCGGAAATAACATTCACGGCCACAGTATTTTCTGTTCTTGTTTCCATAGGAAATGAAAGGCTTCCCACACTGCTCACATACAAGCGTGTAGGAAGCCTTCTCGCTTTTCTTCACTGCTTCCGGGTGTGCCTTCCACCATTCCCTTCTGCATTTTTCACAGCAGAATCTTCTCGGTCTGCCGGTCTTCGGCTGCGTGATCGGATTACCGCAGAAGTGGCACACCTCTTTACCGTCCACCATGAGTTTCATATTTTTTGAAACCACCGTGGCGTATCCGGCAAGGTTATGTCTCTTGCAGTAATTCCTTACGATGTCACGGGACAGTCCGATTGCCATCCCGATGGCTTTATAGCCCATCCCCTTCATCCGCATCTGCTTTGCCTGTGCGTCCGTCATCCTTTCCACTCTCCTTCCGGCACACAAAAAAAGACCGGAAAAACAATGTTTTTACACTGTTTTCCAGCCTTAAATAATGCTTTTTTCCTGATTTTCCGGCAAAAGAAAATACCCCTTTTTGCCGTGTTTTAAGTACATTCTGCGAAAATTACCATACCCTTTTTATATCCCCCCTGTTTAATTCTGCGAAAATTCACGCAAAGGGGGCCATCGGTCTTCAGCAGCTCAGCCTGTAGAGATTCAGATACCCCACGGTCTGCCGTCAGAACCGATACTCCGGATTGTTATCTTCGTTCCATGTCTTTTTATCATGACAGGGCTTGCAAAGGCTCTGCCAGTTCTTCTCGTCCCAGAACAGGACGGGATCGCCACGGTGCGGTCTGATATGATCGACCACGGTTGCTGTCACTGCATGACCTTCCTTTAAGCACTGAACACACAAAGGATGTGCCTTCAGGTATCTTGCCCTTGCCTTCTGCCACTGCCTATTGTAACCACGTTTGCTGCTGCTCGCCCTGTCACCACGGTGCAGTGCTTCATGCTCCTCGCAGTACAGTCCGTCTGTCAGCTTCGGACATCCGGGGTGTCTGCACGGCTTCTTTGGTTTCATCGGCATCCGCCATTCCTCCCTTCTATGTACACGGGCGGTGTGAAAGGATTGGAAAGACACCGCCTTACGGCAACATAAAAAGGAGCGTTTCCGCTCCCTTTCTTTTTTGCCATCTTAATCATAGCAGATGTAAATTAAAAAGTCAGTAAACCATTAGTGCACCTTTAGTAAACCTCTAGTACACCACCTTTTTATTTCTTTAATCGAAGCAGACTCTTGCCAACAGAACTGATAGCTTTCCCACCCATCTGCCTTACTTGTTTACTGGAAATAAGTTTTGCAGAAACAGCAATCAGCATCATACCACCTACGATATTTCTTTTTGTCGTATCTCCTTCTTCTTTCAAAAATTCGTTATGTCCGTCTATTTCTTTTTCCTTGATACGATCAAGTTCCTGAATACGCTCTTTCGCCCATTGGATTTTTTTCTCATCTTCCGAGGTCTTTATAATATCATAAAGATCTTTTCTTTCTTGTTCCTGACCTTTATCTACGGTCTCCTTAAAACTGACAGATGAATCTACCGTCTGTTTATGTACTACTTTCAAAGAATCATAACCATGATTTACATTGTCCTTTAAAACATTCAGCTTATCCATAAATTTTTTATGTGCTTTATCATATCTTGTCACATTAGTATTTGCTGTTCTTTTCTCTGCCATTTATCATTCTCCTTCCAGAAAAGCCGTAAGTGCCTGTACTTTTTCTTCTACTGATTTCATTCTGTCACTGATTCCGCTTTGTAAAATAGGCTTCTTTTTCTGTATCAATTCTTTTTCCTTATGTTTTCTATCCGCCATATTACTAATAGCTTCCAACAGTTCAAATTTCAAGATAATATTCTCATTATTTATAGTTTCATCATTAAAACCGAAATATTCTGGAGTCTTCTTAAGTTCAAATAAATGCGACCCGCAGCGCACAAGCACAAACACGGATTCTCCAATATATAAAACTTCTTCTTTTCCATTATTCATTATCGATACCTGATATATTCCAGCACCGATTGCACCTATAATATTTTTGTTAAAAAAATCTATTTTTATCTTCATCATGCACCCCCGTCAAAATCAATTCTACCATAGTGCGAACAAAAAAGACAGCCGTCTGACTGCCTTAATTGTACTCTGCATATGCACCTATCTGTATCTGGAGTGCTACGGTGATCTGCTCCATGACCATGTCATCCAGCACTTCCCCGATTCTTTCTCCGAGCCTTGTTTTATCAAGGGTCTCCACCTGTTCCGCCAGTGCCATGCTCGGTTTATTCAGACCGCTGCTTTTCTTCAGCGGGATCTGCACATGGGTCGGAAGATACTTCTTTTTCCAAACCCTTGCAGAAAGCGGAATGACCGTAACCACAGGGGAATGCTTATTTGCCTTATTATTGCTTACCACCAGTGCCGGACGGACACCGCCCTGTTCGCTTCCGGCCTTCTCTCCAAAATCCACATAATAAATATCGCCACGCTTACACATAAAAACCTCCTATCCGAGGACAAAGGCTTCCACCTGTCTGTCCCTCAGTTCATACTGTTTATCCAGTTCCTTCAATGCTGCTTTTCTGTATTTCCCAATCATCGTATGGCTCACATGATATCTTTCCATCATGATGTCCCATGTCATATCCTCATCCAGAAGATCCGTGATAATGCTTCTATGTCTTTCATCCAGTCCGTTCACTGCATGCTCGAAAAAATCCAGTTCTTCTTTCAGGAACATATATCTGTGGAAAAGGAAATCGTACCACTCGTCATTCTCCCGTTCCATTGCTGCCTTATACTTGATCGCTATGTTTGCCGTTTTATCGGAAAGAGTGCTCGTCTGCACCCTTTCCCCTTCCTGATGGGAATAAAGAATGGAATCGATCATGTCCTGTTCGCTCACTCCCTGAAACTGACGGAGTTGGAACTCAGTCACGGTCAGTTCCTTTTTCATGTTCTTATATTCCTTCATCATTACTTCTGCTGTCATCCGTCATACCTCCAATCCTTGCCTTTACTGCTTCTATCATTGCATTCTGTGTATTATCCTTTTTTTCGATTGCCCGGAGGATATCTTCATCGACCGTTCCCTCTGTCACCAGATGCTCTATGATGACCGTGTGTTTCTGCCCCTGTCTGTAAAGTCTGGCATTCAACTGCTGATACAGTTCAAGGGACCATGTAAGTGAAAACCATACAATGGTTGAACCGCCTTCCTGAAGATTCAGTCCGTGTCCTGCCGATGCCGGATGGATCAGTGCCACCGGGATTTTTCCTTCATTCCAGTCCTCGATATCCTTCTTGGTATTGATATCCCTTGCCGGAAACCGTTTTAATATCCGCTCCCTGTCATGCTTGAACCAGTATGCAACCAGAAGCGGTTTCCCGTTTGCCGATTCGATCAGGTCTTCCAGAGCATCCAGTTTTCTGTCATGGATATTGCGGACATTGCCGGATTCATCATAGACTGCACCATTTGCCATCTGCTGGAGCTTGTTGCTTAAGGCTGCTGCATTTACCGCATCGATGTCCTGTCCTTCCCCGTATTCAAGGATCATTTCATCTGCCATCCTGTCATAAAGCCCCTGTTCGGATTCCGACATGGAAACGGACACCCGGTTGCTTACGCATTCCGGCATATCAAGATAATCCACGGCTTTCATGGAAATGCTGATATCGGAGATCAGTTCATATATTTTTTCTTCTGCCCCTTCCCTCGGCTTATACGAAAAGATGATCTCTTGATTCCGCTTATCCGGCATAAAGAGGCGGCGTCGGCTACTTGACGTAGATAAAAACACTCTTTTCGGTTCAAAGGTTCAAAGATGACGCTAGTCCCATGCTGGGCGGCGAAAGTTCCCATCTCGTTGAATTGCTCGCAAAGGAAATCCCGTGTCTCCATCGTATGAGGCAAGGCGGGGACTTGACCATTAAAGGCAGGAACGATAATCACGCCCGTAGAACCTAATTCACCGGCTGCGGCGATGATCTCTT
>OHFW01000827.1_pt1 | contig 14045 bp, 14 predicted proteins | sample 1567601 | NCBI WGS metagenome assembly OHFW01 (sample SAMEA3879594, study PRJEB24766) | human gut metagenome | biome: human-associated habitat; feature: feces | place: USA | collected 1985/1987 | reverse complement strand
AAATCATGACAGAGGAATGTCAAGATAAGCTAAGGCAGGCAGAACAGGAACGGGACTATGCACTCTCTCATCAGAAAAAAGTAGAGATACCGGTTGAAAAGCCAGTACTCTATCAAAAGTGTGGGAACTGTAACCTGACAGCTTATCTGAAAGCCAAGGAAAAGTATGATACGCAGAGAGAAAAACTGGCAGGCAGATATAAAACAAAAACAGCCATGTATGAAGCATTGATGTTTCTGCTGATATGGTATTCCGTATCAACTACTCTTTTTCAGATGATACGGTCAAAAATATTTATTTCTGATTGCGTGGTATTCTTTGATACAATCGCAACTTTCACACAGACCATTGCTGGCTGGGTTGTACTGACAGGAAAGACCGTGGCACAGATTAGTAATGGAATATCCAATCCTGTCGTTGCTGGAATTATATACTGGCTGATAAAAATACTGGTTTATAGTGGATGTCTGGTGGGTGCGGGAATACTTGTAGTGTTTATAGGGATGAAGATTGCAGGGTTATATAAGAAATACTGTTGGGATATGATTACTGTAATGGTGATACTTATAAGCATGGCAATAACAATCTACTTTGGAGATTCGATAAAGACAGTATTGCCGATCAATCTGCTATTTCTCTTATTATTTGTGCAACTGGTATATGTTGGAATCAGGTGGTATGTAAAAGGATGGCGGGAAAACAGAGGTTATGTTTAGTGATGGAAAACTTGTCTGAGACGCAGCGAAGTAAATAAAATGAGTAGTATAGGAAGTCAGTAGTGTGTGAATAAACTGCTGGCTTCTTTTTTGATAGATACAGTCACGCCAAGAGGCGTGTCGGATAGTAAAGTAATAATATCAATAGAACAATATAGAAAATGCGGGGAAGCATGGTATTTCAATGAGTTTGAGATACAGTGTTTTTGCGTATTAACAGGAAGCAAATAACGCGTTATATGTGATATTCTATTTCACAACAAAAAAAGGTCGGTTCACAACATGGTGGCTAGCTATTAAAAGAACTTTTCCGATATAATAAATATAATTGTATGTAAGCAAGGAAGTGACAAGATGCAAATTGCAATCTGTGATGATGATAAGTCTATAGGATTGATATTAGAAGAAAAAATAAAGAAATTATTACCGGATGCAGTAATAGAAAAATATTTATCTGGTGATGAATTGATTGCAAGTGGTTGTGAGCCGGATATTCTATTTTTGGATATTCAGATGCCAGGAATGGATGGAATGGAAACGGCAAGGATTCTGCGTCAGAAAAATGAAAGAATGGTATTGATATTTGTAACTGCTGTGGAGGAGTATGTTTTTCAGGCATTTGATGTTGCAGCATTTCATTATCTGGTGAAACCGTTTTCAGATGAAAAATTTGAGGAAGTTGTGAAACGTGTAGTCAGAAGCATTGAAAAATATTCTGAAAATCAATCGGATGAAAAATACATGATGGTGCAGTCCGGAGGAAGCCATATGAAAGTGTTTTTGAAGGATATTGTGTATGCCGAGGTATATAATCGAAAAGTCATTATCCATACACGGGATACGAATATTGAATATTATGGAAAATTGCAGGAACTGAGTGAAATTGCGGGAGCAGATTTTTTTCGTACACACAGAGCCTACCTCGTACATTTCAAATATGTTCAGAAATATGATGCAAATTGTGTGACGATGGAAAATGGAACTGCATTGATTGCAAAACAGAATTATTCTGAGTTTGTAAAACAATATTTGAAATATAATCAGAGGAAAGGAAAAGAAATCGGATGAGTTTGGTAGAAAAATGCTGGATGGTTACATCGAAAATTTCTGTTATTGCACTCCTTATGATTACAGGAATCTATTTTGGAAAATTTGTTTGTCCCTATATAAAAAAGAAAAAAGGGGCTGTGGCAGTCAGTATTGTTTATATTACGATTATGCTTGTTTTATATATGATTCCGCCACAGATTGATAATTTTTCCGCATATCTGATTGGAGTTATAGCAGCGTTTCTTGCAATGTATATAGAGGACAGAAGAAATATATATCAGAAAATATTTCTTGCAATTACGTTCTTTTCGATCCGATGGTTAACGGTTGCAATGGCAGCCAGACTTGATGATCTTGTTACAAAAGCACTTGTATTTCGGAATATGAGTGCAGAAAAAGTGTGGTTGCAATACGGACTATATGTTGGAACCAGAGTTTTGGATATTGTACTTTGTATTGCTTTTATTGCGGTTGCAATAGGACTGATCAATAAAGCGTATATATACAAAAAAGATGAAATGAGCGTCAAAGAGATGGTAATGCTTATTATACCTTCACTTGTAGGCGTCACTGGGTATGGCATTTTACAATATTATCTCATGATATACGAAAGAGATACTGGAAAGAACTTGATTGATACATATGGATTTTATGGAGCTTTAAGCTTTTTACACTATCTGATTTCCATAGTTGCTATTCTTGTTGTGATTGTAATGTTTCAAAACTGGAAAGAGATGCAGGAAGAACAGCGGGGACAAGAGCTGGTATTAAATCAGATCAGTGACATGAAAAAGCATATCGAGGAAGTCGAAAAGTTGTATCGGGATATCCGCTCCATGCGCCATGATATGGGAAATCATATACAGACACTGGAACATCTGGTGGCACATAATAATATGGATGATGCTACAGAATACTTGGAACATCTGAAAAATGAATGGGACGAGGTATCTCCGGAAATAAAGACAGGAAGTCCGGTAATTGATGTCATTTTGATGGAAAAGCTGAGAGAAGCAAAAGAAAGGCAGATTCGGTTTCTGTCGGATTTTCATTATCCGCAGAATACGAAGTTAAATGCATTTGATTTGAGTGTGATCATGAATAATGCCTTGAATAACTGCATGGAAAATGTAAGTGGAGATGATCCGTATATCAGCATTTCTTCTTTTCGGAAAAACAGTATCTTTATGATAACCATAAAAAACAGTTTTGGGGGTCAGCTTAATTTTGGTGATAGCGATTTGCCAGAAACAACCAAATCTGGGAGGGAACATGGAATGGGTCTGAATAACATTCGCCGGGTTGCCAGAATGTATATGGGAGATATATCTTTGGAGCAGGGAAATGAGGAAGTAATCCTTAGCATTATGATGCAGGTAGAATAAAGAAATAAATTGGCACTATGTATTTTGTAAATTACAGAAATTACAGAAATATGTAGTGCTTTTTTTGCGCAGGTAGCGATGAAAATATGTTGCTTGCAACAATATTTGAGGAGCACTGCGACAGTCTGAAAAGCATTTTCAGACTGCTTCACAACGAAAAAAGGGCGGTTCACAACATCACAGTTTATTGTGAAGAAAGATATGCCGAAAGAAAAAATAAAGAGAAATCATGTTATACAGATTTTCAGGAAACGGATTTCAGAGTATTAGCTCAAGGAGGATAACGAAATGATGAAAATTAATGGATTTAACGGAACGAATACGCAGACAGGAGCAATGGGAATGGCACAGGCGAATGATTCTGTGAGTAAAAATATTCAGAATCAGATTGCAAATGCACAGCAGAAATTGCAGGACTTATCATCAAATGAAGAACTGTCATTAGAGGATAAGATGAAGAAACGTCAGGAGATACAACAGGAAATTACAAATCTCAATCAACAGTTAAGACAGCACCAGATTGAACAGAGAAAGGAACAGCAGAGTAAAAAATCATCTATGGATGATATGGTGGCTGGTACAAAAAATACATCTGCAAAGAAAGGAACAGGCTTGTCACAGGCAGGTATGCGGGCAATGATTTCCGCAGATTCATCTATGAAGCAAGCAAAAGTGCAGGGGAGTATGGCAACACAGATGGAAGGAAGAGCCGGTGTGCTTGAGTCTGAAATCAAGCAGGATGCTGGAAAAGGTAATACCGAAAAGAAAGAAGAAGAACTGGCAGATTTGCAGGCAAAAGCGCAGTCTGCAACAGCATCACAGATGTCTTCACTTTCAGATGCAAATAAATCTATGGAAGAAGCAGCAAAGGCAGACAACCGTACAGATGCAGCAGAAACAAAGAAGGATCAAACGCAGAAAGCAGAGAATACACAGGAAAATGCAGATACGGCAACAGATGCATCAGAGAATGCAGATGTTAAAACAGAAACAGCAGAAACAATAAAAAATCCAGCATCAGAAAGTGGACAGTCGGTAGTATATACACCGATCGATATACGTTTATAGTTCGGAAAGGAGGCTGGTGTTATGTCAGAAATCAAAAGTTTTAGTGATTATACAAGTAAATATAACAGCAATGTAGATTTTTCAGCGTTGTTTAGTGGAACGTCAGATAGTTCATCAGTAGGCAATACAAATATGCTTTCTGATTATGCTGCAATCAAAAATGGAAGCTATGGAAAACTTATGAAAGCATATTATGCAAAACAGGATGCTGAAAAATTATCGGGAAAAGGTGATACTTCACAAAAACTTACCTTGATGAAAACAAGTGCAGATTCTCTGAAAAAATCAGCAGATGCTTTGAATGACTCTTCTCTTTGGGAAAAAAAGAAAATAAAAAAGAAAGATGAAAAAACGGGGGAAGAGATTGAGGTAGAGGATTATGACTGGGATAAAATCACCAAGGCAGTAAAATCTTTTGTTGAAGATTATAATGATGTAGTTAAGGAAGCCGGAGAATCTAATACAAAGGATGTATTGCGAAATGCTTCATGGATGACTGGAATGACAGACAAAAACAGTAATATGCTTGCCAAAATAGGTATTACCATAGGAAAAGGAAACAAGTTGGAATTAGATGAGGATGCTTTAAAGCAGGCAGATATCAGTTCGCTGAAAACGGTCTTTACAGGATATAATTCTTTTGTAAGCAAAATATCGCAGAAAGCAACTGGTATATCGAATGCTGCAAACCGGGCGAGTGCAACCTATACAAATAATGGTACGTACTCTAAGACGGATTCTTCTTTGACATCGAGCAAGATAGATAAAGAAGTATAGAAAGTGTGGACTAACTTAGGGAGGTTGCTATGAAAGTTCAAGGAAATAGGTATATTAATAATCCAGAGATGATAAAAAATAAGGTTGAGAAGAAAACAACTGTTCCTCAGAATATTATTTCGGAGGATGATGTGAAAATCAGTGATTCAGCAAGAAAGTTAGTTGAGACTGCTCGTAATAAGGTATCGGATTTTCATACAATGCATTTTTCATCTATTAATGGAGAAATAAGAGAGATACCAGCAGAATATAAATGTGAAAATTTATTCAAATTAGATTTGAAAGCAACTTCCATTTCTGGAGAACAAAGTGCGTTTGAAGGCTGTTCGGAAAATCAGTCAGAGGTTTTTGAAAAATGGCTGGACGAAAATGCTTCTGAATATTTGACAGAAGATGAAATGAAAGATTTAAAAGAGAAGATTAATGCAATGACAGCAGATGTAGATTTTTTGAATGCTCAGGAGGGATATAGAGGAACTTCTTATGAATCTGTATTTTTGTTAAGTGCAAGTGAAGCGGGGCTAAGGAAAGTAAATGAAATGTATGTTCCAGAGCAATTTCAAGCTGGTTTTTCAGACATGATTGACGAATATGTTCATTTTAATGATTCGGCACGTAATTCTATCATGGAGAAAATGACACCAGATTACATGGTTGTTGGAATTGGAAGCAAAACAGAATCTTATAAGTACAAGTCAGAAATAATCTCAGATGAGACAGCTTTTTATACAAATGAGAAGAAAGAGATAAGTGGTATCTGCAATCAGTTTTTAAATGGTAAAACAGATCAAAAATTATTTTGTAATGAGATGAAAGACCGTTTAAATGATTACTATGGAAGCAGGTATGAATTAAGGAATCAGCCAGAAGCTGTTGAAGGCAGAGTAAATAATATGCTGGACAAATTGCAGCATATGTTTGGCGTTTAATGTTGAAAAAGGGTTTGGAGAATAATTATGAAGACAGTAACAGATGTAAACACAGTAAACCAGCTATTGACATATTCAAAGCAGGCAGAGGCAGGAATACACCAAAAAGCAATACAGATGTTGCTTGGAGCAGGAAATAATAAAAAACAGGACAGTTTAAGTATTTCTGATGCTGCACGAGGCTTTTCAAAGCAATCCATAGCTGCACTGATAGATAAAAATGCGAATATTTCTAACAGTGAATTAGCTTATTATTTTGCAAACTATAATAATTCAAGTGCTATTTTGGATGCAATCAATTTTGGGGAGAATGTTTCCTGTGGATATAATTCTGATTTTAAGGAGTACGGGGTTATTTCCTTTGACCTTAATGGGAGCAGACAGGTAGTACCTAATTATGCAGTACCGAAAATGAATACAAGCACCATGTCAGGCATTTGTGCTGCGAATAATTCTCTGGTACTAAGTAATAAAAGTTATTATGCATGGACAACATCAAGTGGCGGTAAATATACATGGACGGTCAATAATGGAAGGATAGGCTGGGCAGCCTCGGAATCGTTGCTTGCAGAGAATACAAATCAAAAAGGAACAAATTATAAGTGGGAAATGTGTAAGGCAGGCAATATCCTGTCTGATCTGGCACAGGGAAAGAGTGTGTGGGGGTATCTCTACAGCAATGAGGAGGTATTGTCCGTCTGTGAGAAAGTCGGGATTTCTCCGGGATTCTTTTCTATAGATGCGGGAGCAGGAAAACACACTTATTTATTGCAGGAATCAGGAAAGACCATAAATGTTGACGCAAAGATAAAACAGTTAAATGATATAAACTGGATAGAAATCGGATATAAAGAAGGAGATACGTTTTCCGTTTATGGTAAAGAGTATGCTATTGACAGCAGTGGGCATATCAATGTTTCGGCAGAAGATGAATTTACATCAACGGAAATTAAATATCCAAGTCGTTCAATATAATAGAAATTATTTTAAGTTTCAATAACAGGGAGGTAGGATTATGGCAATTACAGGTATCAATAACAGCAGTTACACATCGTATTATGCATCAGGTTACAAGAACACGGTTAAAAAGGCAGCTTGTGATATTCAAAAAACAAAGGAAAATTCACTGGTGGGCAAAACAGAAGAGAGTCAGGAAGATTATGTAAAAAAATTGCAGGAAAAAAATCCTCAAATAGATATTGTGGCAGGAAGTTCGGATAAAAATGTAAAAACAGCTAATCGTACAGGAAAAACAGATGTGAGGATTGCTCCTGAGATTTTAAATAGGATGATGAGTAATCCAGAGGTTGCCACAAAATATGAAAATATGTTGTCAAAAATTCCAGCATTAGATAGATGGGCTGACTCAATGATTAAATCAATGACTGGTAGTGAAGTTAAGTATCGTCAGGTATGGATAGATAAGGATGGTAATATGGGCTCCATGGTTATTACAGGACCAAGCGAAGAACAAAAAAAGGCTGATGAAGATAGAAAAATCGAGAAAAAGAAAGAAAATGAACAAAAACTTGCAGAACGGAGAGCTGAAAGAAAAGAGCAGATGAAGAAAATTCAGGAAGATAGACGCACAATATTTGCAATTGGTACGGATATGAAAAGCATTACAGAGAATGTTGTAGCACAGGCAGTAGGTACAGCTCCATCTATCGGAGGAAGTTGTAATGTTAAGGCATAAGAGGATTTGATAAAAGAAAAATATCTAATTGGTGCATAGGATGGCATCACCAGAGAGTAGAGTGGCAGAAAGTCAGTAGATATAAAGTTATAGATAGATTTATTTATGAACCGTGAGGTGGATTTATGGGAATCTCTTTTTCAAATATAGGAACAGTTGGAAGGGAACAGCTAATTACTTCTGGTAGTAATGGAGAACCAAACTGGTCTTATATTCCATCGAAAGGAAAAAGTACGAAAACGCAGACTGAATTTGTGAGTGAGATTAAGAAACTGGCACAAAAGGCTGCCAATGCTACTGATAAAACGGAACAAGACTCTATTTCAAGGCAGGTATTGCAGTTAAGGGCAGAATATTTGTCAGAGGTTGCACCGGATAGAAAGCAGTTATACCAACAGGCAAAAAGTGCAATGAAAAATCAAAATACCAATCCAAAATGTAAAGGGATTGGAGAATTAACCTTACTGGATTTTTTGGAACAGGCAGAGGGAAAAAATCAGAATCTTGCAGACAAGCAGATTGCACTGGCAGGAGGCGGAACATTAAATTTCACAATTTTAACATCAGGTGGTTATGGTGTTCAAATTCAGAGTCAGGGTGTCAATGTATTGTCAAATACCGGTGCTGGCTGGGGATACGAAATGACTCCGGCAGAACTTACAAGAAAAGATGAATTTTATTCCATTTACTGGAAGGAATATAATGCCGTAAAGAATGGTATGAATTCTGAATTAAAAGAATTACCGGATTATCTGGAGAAAAGACCAGTTTTTGAAGCGAAAGCCTAATGATAATAATGCAATTCAAATAAAAAGGAGTATTGATATATGCAGATTAGTTCCAACTATTCTATGAATGGTGTGCCATATGAAAACAGACGCAGACAGAATGATATTCCTCAATTTAGTACAGAACGTGCCAAACAGGAAAATGAGAGTATAAATCCATATATGGCAGATACGGATTTTAACGAAAAAGCATTTGATATGATTGGTCCGAATGCTCCGCAGGATGTAAAAGATGCATGGATGGAAGCAGCGAAGGAAGTAAATGCGAATGGTATGGGAATAAAGAAAAACGGAATGTTGAGCCATATATCACAGATGATGGTACAAAGGCTGAATAAGCAGATGAAGGGTGAGGGCGATGTGGATAACATCGACATTTTGGGAAACACAACAGAATCTGCAATTCAGGCAACGAAACAGGCTTTATATAATTTAGACCATCCACTGGAATATGTCCCTAAAAGCATAGAAGTTCAGAGGGCTTGTATGAAAGAAAGAGAATTCTATGTTGCGTTTCTGGAAAGATTGGAAAAGTTATAATTGACTGGAACAGAAACGGAAAATGACAACGATGAGACATATATATAATTATTTAGGAGGGACATAAATGGCAGGTATAAATGTGAATGGTATAGGAAGAAATCCGTATGCTGACAGTTACTTAACTTCTGCAAAAAACAGAAGTAATACTACATCAAAAAATACTTTTGTAAATGCGGTGAAGAAAGTAGAGGAAAGTAAAAATTCAGCGGATACAAGTAATGTGATGTATCCTGGAGATGTGACTATTGAGTATCCACCTCGGATAAACAATGCTGTAAACAATAGCGTGGTTTCTGAAAAATCAAAAGATGAGATGTCACTGGATGAGTATAAACAATGGGTTATGAATCAAATATCTCAATTTCCCGTAAGCGGATGGGTTCGTTCCACATTTTCTTCAGGGTCGATTGTGATTAAGGAAGAAGCTTTTGAAAGAATGAAAAACGATCCTGAATATGAGAACTATGTTTTGAACAGAGTTCGTTCAGCATATTCCGTTCAAGGCTTGCCGGTAGGATCAAATAATGTTAGTTTTGATGTTATTGGAGCGTCACCAGAAGAATGTTACGGTTATGCAGGTCCAGTAGGAAAGAGTGGATCAGAAACAGCGAATGACGGAGAATCTTGGTGGGAGAAGCGCCACGAAAGAATGGAAGAACTTATGAAAGAACAGGAAAAGGAAGCAGTAAAAAGAGCACAGGCAAGACGAAAAGCTGTACAAAACGAATATCTAAATAGCCAGTTGGTGGCGGCAGCATATGAGAAAAGCAGTATTATTTTACCGGATAATCCTGTTATACTGTAGGCTCATCTTTTGACAGGAAAGCATAAGAATACAGGTAAGATATTTTTCGGGAGGAAGGATAAGAAATGGAAATAAACAGTAATCATTCTACATATGGGGCGGCATTTCGTCAAAAACCGATTTTTTTCATGTCTGGAAAGGAAACAGTGGCATTTTTTGAAGGGAAACTGAAGAAAAATATGACACTTCAGGAAGATTCCTGTACACTTGGCAGCAATGACACTTATCGCAGACAGCATACCACTTATGAGGTTTCGGACAAGAAGAAGGGAAGTACGTTTCTGGATCTGGATTTTCTGATTAAGGACGAAACCAGCAGTCTGAAAGGAAATCTCAGTGATAAAAAGGATGTGGATTTCTACAACTTTTCCATTCCATTTAATCGAACCATACAGAATTATTTTGGGGTTCAAATATACATGGACATGCCGGAAGGCTGTGATTATGACCTCACCTTATATGATGAATATGGCAATCAGGTCGGAAAGGCAGAATGGGACGGGGAAGGACGTAAAACACTGACCATCCCGAACTGGGATACAAATACCAATAAATATTGTATCAAAATAGAAAACAAAAATGGGGAAGAAGTTTCTCCGCATGATTATTATAAAATCAGTTTCAAGGTTACGGAAAATAAAGAACAGGAAAAGACCGATGCCATAAGGGAGGCATTCGGGAACCTTCACGGTGCATACAGCCGGAAAGATGAAAATTGGAGGGAATACCTCGACAAATATAATGAAGTCCTGATGGATACAGAGAAAAATTATACAAAAGAAATGGAGAAACTCCACCAGAAGCAGTTTGAAAGTCTGCCGGAAGAAAAACAATACAAAGGCGGGCGCACAGTGGATGAATTGTTGCAGGACATGGCAGAAGGAAAGACACTGGATGATGCGGAAACGGAGTATGTGAAGATTTTTGCAAACCTGAAAGATTTTGAGAAAGCACAGCAGAAGGCGGAAGTGAAAAATGATTTTTCCGAGGATTTTGTAAAGGATCTGGAAAGCAAAGGGATCTCTCGTGATGAGCTGGAGGGAATGCAGATAAAGATTGAAAGCAATGGGAATGTAACAGTGAGCGGTATCGAAGATAAGGAAGTCCGGGAGCAGGTTCAGAAACTGGTAGAGGAAAAGTACAGTGACCGGATGTATCAGTATTACACAGGAATTGCTGACAGTGTGGGAAATCTGTCGTCCAATACCTGGCAGTATGCCACGGATGTGCAGGAAGTCAGGCGTTACTTAAAAGGGGTTACGGGAGAAGATATTTCTCTGGAGAACCTTTACCTGACACCAGACGGAAAGATTGGCGGGCTGCCGGAAAAAGCCGCTAATCTGATCAACAAAACAAAGGACAACGCCAAGATAGAGCGGATAAAGGATGCATTGATAAATATCATAGGACATAACCGGATAAGTGGTGATCTGGGGATTCCTGATTTTACTTCGGAGTTTCAATTCAGCAATGGAGCGTTCTCTGTGGCAGACAGTGGTTTTACGGTGGATATGGCGGCATTGGATAGAAGGCTGACGCCCCAACCGCATGATAACATGTATTCGGATATGTATGAGTACAGTTTCAGAAAAGTATTATGATTATGAAAAGTAATTATACACAAGGAGAATGAACAGATGGTAATAACCCGCACAGTAGAGATGCATGCGCAGCTTGTGGGATATGATTTTAAGAAAAAAGGTTTACCCACTGATAAAAATATTGCAGTAGAAAATAGTAAAGTTTCCAATGATTATTTCTGGAAAACAAATAAATATACGGATCAGGATGTGTTTGGAAGAACACTGGATCTGACGGCACTTATCAATAAGCCGGACGGATATTTAAAGGGAAGTTTATCGGATACGGAGGATGTGGACTATTACGAATTCAATATTACAGAGTACCGGGCATTAAGTTTTGCGAAGGATACCTATAATAGGGATATTACTATCACTTTAGATCATATACCGGAAGGCTGTGATTATGAGATGGTTTTGTATGATGAGGAAGGCAATCAGGTCGGCATTGGGAAAGAGAATGGAAATGGCGGTCTTAGTATTACCATACCGAACTGGAATTCGGACAACAGAGGTTATACCGTAAAGGTACAGGCAAAGGACGGTTCAATGGTAAACCCGGATGCCGAATATCATCTTTCTTTCCAGACAACGCAGGCGGATAAAAGCCATGGAGCTTATCAGAAAATGGCAGAGGTTCAGAAATATGCAGGGACAGTCCGGAAGCAGATGCAGGAAGGCTTAATCGATACGGAGGAGATGCGTGCAATTAAGGAAATCCGGCAGAAGTACAAAGCTTATTATACAGAGCAGATGGAGAAACTGCATCAGGAACAGGCAGAAGAGGTCATGCAGGGCGGGGCAGTGCCAGATGATGAGCAGATTCAGAATTTACTGGAAAAGAAGGCGGCAGGCAAAGAACTGACGGAGCAGGAAAATGCCCTTTTAAATATCTTTTGTACCGCAACAGAGCTGGATAGTGCGAATGCAAGTGCAAAAATGAATACCACAGTAAAAGACAGGATATCTGTTGATTTGCAAGAAGCGGGAATGGATATTTCAGATTCCACGTTTTCCATAAAAATTGGGGCGGATGGTCAGGTAAGTGTCGATGGCATTAATGATAATGCAATGAAACAGAAGATAGAGGATGTTTTGTCAAAGTATTCGGATGATCTGATGGATATTTATTTTTCTATGGATTCGGAAATACAGGCATTGTCCGATAAAGAAAAGTATCTGTTACAAGCTGCGGTGGATGTGGAAAAATTTTTATATAAGGCAACTGGCGGCAGTGTATCGCTTGGAGACCTTTCCGTGGAAAATGCAACGATACATGGTCTGCCGAAAACACTGGATGATCTGTTGAATAATCCAGGCAGGAATCTGACCTATCAGGATTACGCAAGCGATATCCGGGAAATTTTAGCATATAACCGGACACAGCACAAAGATATTATGTCTGAGTTAAATGTACAGTTTGTTATAGCAGACGGTACAATTCAGATAAACTGATTGGAGGAATAGAAGTATGCACATCGGTTTTGGTCAGAATACCGTATCTTCATTGTACGGTCATCAAAAAGGCGATCATATGAAAACTATAGAGCTTTCTCATAAAAAGCATAAGGCAAATGAATCGCAAGAAAAAATGACCGTAACATCCGGCAAGGACGCATGCCGGATGATAGGGCATTCAGATGAAGCCGATGGGGAAAATCAGGAAAACGCATATATACATGATAGGTTTGCCTTAGATGCTGGTTACGCAAATTATATTAGAGAAACAGTGCCTAAAACTACTTGGTCAAAGGATTATCTTCAAGAATTATGGGATGAAGAGACTAAATATTTAAAGAGTATCCGTGAAAGTAAAAATGGATATGGTTTCGATGATATTGGAATGGGAGCTGCATATGCCTATTCTACTATGTATCAAAAAATTGTAGAAGGATATAGGAATGGAACAAGAGAAGTGTATGTATGCGATAATCCAGAGAGTGGAAAAAGACGTTTGCTGTCAATGGATGAAGAATTGGAAAAGCTAAATAAAGGTTTTGAGGAACTGATAAAATGGGACAAAATGGTTGCCAAAAGTCAAAAGCAAAATGCAGAAAATAAGCAGAAATTTCAGAATACAAAATTGGATGAATCGTTTGATGCCTTTGATATAAATCAGGCATGTGACTATATTCAAGATTCTTATTTAGAGTTCCGTTCACTTTATCTGGAGCAATATGAAAGAACGGGAGGAAATATAGATATAAAGTCTTTGTTTTCTTCTGTTTTAAGAAGCGGAAATCAGGATATGCATAAATATTGTGAATTTCTGTTTGAAAAAATTGGTTTTATTGTTTAATGCGGACATTAAAATGTTTGAGAAATATTGAAATAATAAGGAAAAAGCATGAGATGGCGGTTGCAAAGCAACAGAGTGAAGCGTGGAGAAAAGCGTTAGATGGAGTGCCGGATAGTTTAAGAATGTTGTTGGAAATAAATAATATTGAAAATGTGCCGGAATATTCAGAAAAACAAAAAAAGCAATATAACGATGCAATCAAGGCTTATGAGCATATCGGTAACGGTGTAAGCTGGTCGCAGTTTGAATGGAAAACTTACGATACACAGATGACAGTCACATTTGAGGATTCGGTGAAAGTTGAAAGTATTTCAAAAGGAATGAATGTGATAAATGGGTAGATGCAATGGTAAATAGGAGGGACATAAATGGCAGGTATAAATGTGAATGGTATAGGAAGAAATCCGTA
>OHFW01000796.1_pt1 | contig 14440 bp, 19 predicted proteins | sample 1567601 | NCBI WGS metagenome assembly OHFW01 (sample SAMEA3879594, study PRJEB24766) | human gut metagenome | biome: human-associated habitat; feature: feces | place: USA | collected 1985/1987 | reverse complement strand
GGTCGCGCTGCCGGATTTGCACGTTACCTGGCTGTGCGTTACGCTGCTGGCAGTACTCTACTATATCTATTGCACCGAAATGTGGAATCAGTTGGATGCTCTCACCGGTCTGCTGAACCAGAGCATTAAGTATTCGGGCAGTAGCTCGTTTTCATCTTTCACTTCAAAAACGGTATAGATATTGCTGACAAGCCCCTCATCATAATCCGTTAGAAGAGCAATACCAATTTTGTCTCCACGCCGAGAAGTATCTGGAATGTAGGTAAACTGCCCCCGTTTGACTTCCTTGTATTTCGTAAAGTCGGTACCAACCGTGTTTGCAATAGAGGGAATGAACATCTTTTGGACGGAAACACCTAAAAGGTTTTCCTCTTTTCCGTCTGTGTTCCTGACATCGACTTGGCGAATGAAGTCTCCAAGCAGCCTATATCCTTCTTTCATTGTGACACCTCACCCTATGTATTTTCTGTGTGCCAGCTTGACATTTTGCTGTTTGACCATAGCGTAGTGCATAGTCGTGTCGATTTTCTGATGCCCTAAGAGCTGCTGGACTTGCTCTATGGGCATTCCTTTGTCTATGGCAGTAGTCGCCAGAGTGCGTCTGAACTTGTGAGGATGAACCTTCGGGATATTCAGACGCTTTCCCAATTCCCGAAGGCGCGTCTCCACTCCGCCGATCATAAGCCGGTCGAAGGGAGCTTTCATTGAAACGAACAATGCCGGGTTTCCATCCGTTCGCCCCTCAAGATAGCTTTGAAGGTGGATCTTCGTCCTTGCATCGAAGTAAACCAATCGTTCTTTATTGCCCTTGCCGACAACCACACATTCGCGCTCATTGAAGTTGATGTCTTCGCGGTTTAGCGTGACCAACTCTCCAACACGCATTCCAGAGGAAGCCAGAAGATCAATCATCGCCAAGTCCCGTGCTGTTGTGCAGTTGTCACGCATCAGCTCTAATGCTTCATCTGTGTAGGTGTCCTTGACCACCTTTGCAGTCTTGACTTTGTGAATCCGACGTACCGGGCTTTTCACGATGAGGTCCTCATCCTCAAGCCAAGAGAAGAAGCTGGACAGAATCCGACGAATGTTGTCTATAGTTACCTTGCTCGACCTGCGCTGAACCTGATAGTTGGTCAGGTAGCGGCGCAAATCATCTGTGGTGATCTGTTTCACAACCTTTCCAACTCCGAAAATCAGAGCCTCAATCGTCTTCCGATAGTAGCTCAGGGTTTTCTCTGAGCAGCCTTCAATCCGTTTTGCCGTGATAAATGCTTCAACTGCATCCGTCTCTTCTGCTACGGGAATTGCGCTGCCATCATAGGTGATCGTTGCCCCTCCCAATGTCTCAGCCATTGCGTCCCGAAGGTGCATGAGCTGTTCGTTGTTGAGATATGGAAGCATTTTTCGCTGTATCTCCGTGATGAGTTGTTCTGTCATTGTCGTGTCTCCTTTCGAGGTAAGAGAACGACATTCAGTGGCAGTCCCTTTTGTAAAACTCTCGCCACTGGTGAGAGTTATTCAGACGGTAAACGATAATTTAGCAGCTTAGAGCTGGACGGCAGAGACGTCGATCTCGCCGGACATGAGCTTCGGAAGAAGCGTGTCGCGCAGTGCTGCTAAGGATTTACACTCTTCCTCGTTTGCACGAAGCAAAGAAAACAGCGGCTCAACCAGATCATTATACTCTTTGAGATTGTGTTCAGGAGGAATAACGACTTGGACAGATCGCAAGTTTGCTTGGCTGATCTTAGGTTGAACAGCACCGGTAACAATAGATTTTACCGGAGTTTGTTTGAAGAGCATATACAAGCTCTCAACATTAAATCCGAGCCTTCCGGTGAGAATGTGGGCATGGTTGTTTACCCAGAATTGTCCCCATACATATTGCAGGATTGGATAGCCAGCATCGTCAACAACAGTACCATCTTCACCCAGAAGAAGGTATTTGCCGTCAAAGATGTAATTATCTACATAATCCATGAGAGAAGCTGCTCCGTAATATGGATAGATCTTCTTCTCCATCTTCATTCTATCTGCACCAGAGAGAGGAATGCGCTTCGAGTCATGGATTTCGATGATTTCACCCACTGTACCTATGCGCCAACCATCAGGAAGATCATCTTGTACGCTATATGGGAAGTGCTGCTTATAAAGGGTTTGCGCTTGATCAAGTAAATTATCGTTTAGCTGTTCGTTTACAATCAACTTCCTATCAATAGATTCAAGTGTGCCTACGATGGCGTTCTGCTCATCAAATGACACGGGGTAGTTGATCATAATTTCATCTAACAGGCGGTCACGGTTTAGTTCAGTTTGTCCCGTAGAGCCTTCATCCAACTGCAAGACTTCCCATTGGTGCGCTTTAAGAGCATAACCAAGGAACTTCTGCGTTACCTTTCCGTTTGAACGGATAAGGATCATGTGTCCGTCTATTGTAGTTGCGGACGGAACATCTTCAATTTGCGCAATTCTCCCAGCAGTTCCCGCGCCTGTCGAATTGATCAGAATATCATCAGGTTTGACATATCGTTCAGGAGGGACTTTCTTTTTCAGGGTATCATGCAGCCTTGAATCTCCATAGCTTATTCGGAAATTCCGATTGCACTTTTGATTGAGAACTCTAATGGTTGTCTCGGATGCTTCTTCTGCATACGAAGGAGCAATTCCTTTGGAAATATACCCAACCAGCTCTCTTAACGGTACCTCATGCCACTCAGATGTCATATCCAATCGCCCCCAGTCGTTCTTTGATCTGAGCTTCAAGTTCATGAGACTTAGTGAAAAGCTCAGACAGTTCAGAAGTCAGGCGTCCCATTTTCTCTTCAAACGGCTCACCGTCATCTTCCTGTTCCTCAATGCCAACATAGCGTCCCGGAGTGAGAATGTAATCCTGCTTTGCAATGTCCTGCGTAGTAACAACCGCACAGAAGCCCTTTTCATCTTCAAGCGTTCCTTCAACAAAGGCGTTGTAGGTGTCAGCGATTTTCTTGATGTCTTCATCCGTCAGCTCACGCAGCTTCCGCGTAACCATAGTGCCGAGCTTCCGTGCGTCGATGAATAGCGTCTTGCCCTTCTGCTTCTTGTTCTTTGCAAGGAACCAAAGTGATACCGGAATCTGCGTCGTGTAGAATAACTGCGTCGGCATTGCGACGATACAGTCCACAAGGTCAGCGTTGATAATGTTTTTGCGGATTTCGCCTTCACCGCCGGACTGCGAGGAAAGCGAACCATTTGCAAGCACCATACCGATACGTCCATTCGGGGCGAGATGCCAGATCATGTGCTGCAACCATGCAAAGTTGGCGTTGCCAGCAGGAGGCGTACCATACTGCCAACGGACATCATCAACGAGTTTATCTGCACCCCAGCCGGAGAGATTGAAGGGCGGATTTGCCATAATGAAGTCTGCCTTGAGCTGAGGGTGGCAATCGTTAAAGAACGTGTCCGCATTAAACTTGCCGAGGTCGGCTTCAATACCGCGAATGGCAAGATTCATCTGCGCCATCTTCCATGTGGTCGGGTTGGAGTCCTGACCAAAAACGGAAATCTTGTTGATGTTGCCGCCGTGATTTTCGATGAACTTTGCGGACTGAACGAACATACCGCCAGAGCCGCAGCACGGGTCATAAACACGTCCATTAAACGGCTGCAACACCTCAACAAGGGTACGCACAACACAAGAGGGAGTATAGAACTCACCAGCAAGTTTGCCTTCTTGCTCGGCAAACTTGGAGAGGCAATATTCGTATGTGCGACCGAGAATGTCCTTGCTGTTTCCATGCTCGATCATCTGAATGTTGGTGAAGAGATCAACCACTTCACCAAGACGCCGCTTGTCCAGCTCTGGACGGGCGAAGTTCTTAGGAAGAATATCTTTGAGACGCTTGTTTTCTTTCTCAATACTGCGCATTGCATCATCAATCACCGTGCCAATTTCCGGCGTGTGAGCGGCAGCAGCAATCGCACTCCATCGTGCATTCTCAGGGACAAAGAAGATGTTTTCGGCAGTGTATTCGTCCTGGTCTTCTTCAAATCCATCGCCTTCTTCAACCAGTTCCTTGTACTTTGCCTCGAAGCGATCAGAAATGTATTTCAAGAAAATCAATCCGAGGACGACGGACTTGTATTCGGATGCGTCGATGTTTCCGCGCAGAACGCAAGCCGCGTCCCAGATTTGTTTTTCAAAGCCGATATTGCTTGTGTTATTCTCAGCCATTTCAGCAACCTCCAAAGTTATAGTTTCACACTTACTATTCTACAAAAAGAGCTGTACGAAAAACCGGACTTAGTTCTTGTCCGTTCGCACAGCCTCACATATATCTCCGATGTCACAGTTCAAGTAATCACAAATGCGCAGCAAAATAGAGAGGGACACTTCTTCCCCCTTATTCAGTTTTGTCCATGTTCCGGCAGACAACCCTACTTCATGTCGTAGAGAAGCCCTCTTTATGTCGCGTTCCAGAAGAAGCATCCATAGTTTCTTATAGCTTATGCGCACGGCAACCATCCTTTCGCTTGCTTGCATTCAACATCGCTTATAATATTATACCGGATTTCATTCTCAAAAGCAATCCGTTGATGCAGAAATTAAAGAAAAAGTTTCAACTTCTCGAACCTTCTCTCAAGGATGCAGGGCATCTCCGGTCAACAGAAGATGCCCTGCTTTTGAAGAGATTATTCGCGCTGTGTGCCGCGCAGATGATCACGGTCATGGTCAGCAGAAGGAGCGAGAAACGTATCAACATTAGACTTGATCGTCTCTATTTGCTTTACTTCTTTTTTGAGCTTCGCACGTTCATCATAGAGCCGCTGTTGCTCATCAAGAAGTCGCTGCTGTTCCGCTTGCAGTGTCTTCAAGCTCGGCAGTTTTTCATCGCCCTGCATGGCAAGCAGCGTACTCCGCGCCGCCTCAAAGATCACAAGTTCGGCTTCATGCTTTGCCTTGAAGCTCGGCTTGTCTTTCGCCTTCTGGAAGGCGTCATATACAGGCTTGAGCCGCTGGTAGTTGGAGATGTTTTTGATAAGCGGTTGGACTTCCCGCAGTCGCGCTTCGACGCCTTTCAGTTCCTTGCCGGTGCGGTCATAGGAGCTGTGAACGTCCTCGACCTTCTTTTCAAGATCGGCGTATTGGAGCAAGTTGTTTTCCGTGAGATAGTTGAGCGTCCGTGCCGCTTCCTTGAGGATCGTGAGCTTGGCTTTATACTCATAGCCCTTGCTGTCGATAAGTCTGATCCGCTCCTGAATATCTCCGATGAGAGAGATGCCCTTCGGCACGGTCTGCCTCCGGTTTCTGCGCGGCGTCCGTCCGGCAATTCGCTCCTTGATGCGTTCCTCGGTGTAGTTCTCTCCGATGGTTTTAGACCGGGTAAACCGCTCCTGTCCTTCAGCGCGAAAGGAGATATATTTGCCGGTCTTGATTTCATAACCAGCTTCCTGCATGAGCCGCAGAAAATCATCGTAATCCTTCGCTGTAATGACAAGCCGGTCGATGGTCTGCTTGAGTTTCTGCTTCCAGCTCGTGCCGCGTTTGGCTTCGGTGTACTCCTTGTAGCCCATGCCTTTGTTCTGAGAGGGAGGGATAACAGAGAGACCGTTTTCCTTACAGAGCCGGTCGCTGACCTCACGCATATCATAGTAAATCCGCTTGTAGCTCTTGTATGCGTGGTAGTCCACAAAGTCAACCGCATTGAAAATCAGATGGTTATGAACATGGTCTTTGTCAATGTGAGTGGTCAGCACATACTCATATTTTCCTCCGAGGATTTCATCTGCAAACTGCTTGCCAATCTCGTGGGCAAGCTCCGGTGTGACCTCTCCGATTTCAAAGGACTGGATCACATGACGGGCTATGATCCTGACCGGATTCATCCCTTTTTGCTCGGCTATTTTCCGCGTCCATTCAAATTCCCGCGCTGCGGTCTCGCTGGCACAGCCGTAGGACGAGACCAGCAGCTTCTCATCGGTCTTTTCGGGATTCAGAATGTACGCGATTGCCTTGCTCAAAGTTCCTCGGATTGCTTTGATTTTAGTAACTGCCATACCGCGTCCATCTTTTCTTTCAGCTCGTCAATATCGTCCTGATAGAATCGTCCCGTCGAGTTGATCCTGCGGCAGACGGTATTGATGTTCACGCCGATCTTGTTGATTTCGGCGGCGAGCTTTTTCTGCTCCGTGTAGTCCACAACGATGATGTAGCCGTCGATCAGCATCTTCCTTGCATACGCACCGAAGTTCTCCGTGCCGATCATCTCCATCTTCTTTGCAATCGTCCGTTCTTCCTGTGGTGTCAGCCAAATCTTCTTCTGAATGTCTCGTGTTCTTCGTACCATGCTGCGCCCTCCGTCGTAAAGATTAGAAGGGTTTGGGACTATCCCAACAAGCAAAAATCTGATGTTAAGGGCAGGGTCTCCTTAACTGATTTTTCTCCGGTGGGTACTCACCGGATTTGCTTGCTAATCTCCCAAAATCGTATTCCCCGAAGATTCCTCCGTGAAATGTCCCTTCACTTTACAACGGACACAAAAAGAGCGTTTGTTGAGTACCGGATTTCAAAAAAGTCAAAAAATCATTGGATTTCCCATGTGAAAGCCACTGTGTCTGTCACATCAATATCAACCGGCTCAATCTCAGGTGCGGCGCACTTGCTCATCGCCATGAGAGGCTGAATGCAGTCTTCAACATCGTAGCTTGTTCTGGAAAAAACATTGAGTTCGCCCCAGTTGTAGTCGATGTTGAGCAACTGCCCAAGCGTACTGCCTGATGCTTTGCAAAGAATCTCCGCCTTTGCCCTGGCGTTCTCCGTCGCATTGATCAGCAGCTCTTCGCTGACTCTTGCCGGGTTTTTCACGGTGAACGCAATGCTGAGTTCTGGTTGCGCCCCACAATCCGCAATCGCAGAAATGACCTTTGCAAGCTGCTTGCTGTCAAAGTCAAAGGCAAGTTTCAAGCGATAGCTGCAAGCATATCCGGCAAACTCTCGCTTGTAATTTCCTTGCCGATCCTTGACATTCTCGTACCTTGTCTGGACATCAAAGCTCGTGGTTTTCAGGTCTTCCTTGCGATACCCAACGCGGACTGCGGCACCTTGCAGTCTTTCGATTCTCTCGGCAGCTTCCGACATTGCGCGGTCATAGGTTTCAGATAAGACTTCAATGTTCAGGGATAGGATGATGTAATCCGGTCTTGCGGAGACATTGCCTGTCCCTTTTACGGTGATTATTCTCATTACTTTCTCCCGTCCTTTCTGGAATTGTAGTCCTCATCAATACGCTTTTTCCAATTCGTACCCAGCGGTACGCTGCATCGGACAGCGGAAACCGCTTCGCTCAGAACTTCATAGTTGAGTTGCGTTCCCTCGCGGTCAGAGTGGTAATTGACCGCTCGATCTGCTCCAATTCCAAAATGCTTTGCCGTCTCAACTGCATCAATGTTTGCACCGAGGAAAAGAAACTCCCAGCCGTACTTTTCCTTCTGTCGCTCAATCATCTTCTTGACCTTCTCGCTGTCATAACGGCGGCTTGCATTCTCCATGCCATCCGTTGTGATGACGAACAGTGTGTGTTCAGGGACATCCTCTTTTCTTGCGTACTTATGGACATTCCCAATGTGATGAATCGCTCCGCCGATAGCATCCAGAAGCGCGGTGCAGCCGCGAACGGAATAGTCTCTGTCGGTCATCGGATCCACCTTCTGAACCGGCACACGGTCATGGATAACCTCGCTCACGTTGTCAAAGAGAACGGTAGAGATCAATGCCTCGCCATTCTCTTTTTTCTGCTTTTCAATCATGGAGTTGAATCCTCCGATGGTGTCTGTTTCCAGTCCGCTCATAGAGCCGCTGCGATCAAGGATGAATACGATCTCCGTCAAGTTCTTTCTCATGTTTTGTACCTCCGTATATAAAAATATGACTGCTTGGTGTCTCACCTTACAGTCATATTGTACTTCGGTATTCACTTCATTTGGTCGCATGGCAAGCGACATTATTCTAAGGACGAGAATATCTCTCCGTCAATGATTAGAACGTCATCCATCGGAATCTTCGAGCCGTCCTGCATAGTGATCCGCCGCTCAAAATCATCGACTTTTTTGACCGTACCGACTGCTGATACATATTTGCCGCCAGCCTTCCGCTCATCAGGCTGGAAGTAAGTAATGGTGACTTCCGGTTTGTCATCGAGGGCATCCATGAGAAGCTGATACTTCATGTCCAATGCAGTCAGTGCTTCCTCGTCAAGCTCAATCCTTTCATCGGTCAGACGCCCGGTTTCTTTGATTGCAGCATCGTAGCCGGTGAGGGCAGCAAAGGGGGCGAACTGCGCCGCCCGATCTGACATTGGCATCTGTGGTCGCGTCTTGGAGACGTGGTGAGGGAGGTCGATTATTTCTCTGTATTTTTCCATTTCACATCCAGACCTTTCCCTTAATCGCGGAATAAGTATCTCAGCATTCGTTCAGGGTCATCCAAAAACTGTTTTGTGATTTTATAATGTTCTGTCTCTGAATATTTGACTTTGTGTATCCCAGTGTCGGTCATTTCGAGAATCTCAGCCTTGGGATATGTCATGAGTATAGGAGAATGTGTGGCAATGACAAACTGAGAGTTTTCTTCGACAAGCTCATCAATCGCAATCATCAACGACATCAATCTTTGCGGAGAAAGAGCTGCTTCGGGTTCGTCCAAAATATAAAGTCCGTTTCCTTCAAAACGGTTTGTTACAAGGGACAAAAAAGACTCTCCGTGGGACTGAGCGTGAAAAGAAACTCCACCGTAACGAAGGAGAGTGCTATGCTCATCTAAATATGTTGCCGTGTTATAAAAGCTTTCTGCTCTTAAAAAGAATCCGTCTTTGGGATAACCGGATTTGATGGTGGTTAGATACTGATGGAGAACAGAATGTGATGACTTTGTTGAGAAGGAGAAATCTCTGGACCCTCCCTCTGGATTAAAGCCCAATGCAACCGCAATCGCCTCAAGTAATGTCGATTTACCCGTCCCATTTTCACCAACGAAAAAAGTTACCGGTTTTTCAAAAGCCAATTCTTCAAGTGATTGTAGGTATTTGACTACTGGCAAGTTAGCAAGATATGATGATTGTTCTGGAAACCCATTGAGTCTTATTCCGGTCAAGTAATTCATCGCTCTAATCCTTTCGCGTTACGCCTTATGCCCGCCGATCTGGTTGTTTCTGTCTATCATAGTTGCACCCTCCTGCAGATTGGTTCCTTTTAACATCGCATTTTTACCATACTTTTTCTTCACGGAGAGCATTACCTCCTGCAGTCTGCGCTCTTTTTCCATTCTCGCCTGCTCTGCCTTCTGTTTCTCTGCCAGTGCCTGATAATCGGTAAATAAATCCATCTGTGTAAATTCCGTCTCTTCCGATATTGTTTGCTCGTCCACAACGTGATTCGCTGTAACATAAACCCGGCGTATCAAAAGATTCTCATCAACAATCCGGTCATACAGTTCTAATACAGCCTCCATGATCTGTGATGTTGAAGATGTCTTTTTCTTAAGGTTTGCTGTCCCATGTTCATTCTTTGGCACAACTCTGCCATACCGGTCTGCTTTCACCTCTCCACGGTATTTTTTCCTGCGTTCCGGGTCTGCCAGATTCTCGATATCATATCCGACATCGAGTACAAGCTGGTCTGTCACAAGCTTTTTCTCCACAAGATCGAGCACCAGTGCATCGGTCATCTCACGGACAATGATTTTGGTCTGGTTAAAATCATACGGACAATGAAGCACCTGACCGGAACCGATACTGTTTGTCTCCGGTTTATATCCCTTAATATCCGCAATTGTTACAGGCTCATACCCCCAGGCATGATCGATCAGAAGCTCTGCATTAATGCCAAACATTTTATAAAAAGCTCTTCGTTATAATAATCTCTCTCACCGCCGATAGAACAGCGTGCAATATCGCCCATTGTATAAAGTCCGGCCGCTTCTAACTTTTTCCGGTAGCCACTTCCTACCCGCCAGAAGTCCGTCAATGGTCTGTGATTCCACAATAATTTCCGGTAAGACATCTCATCAAGTTCTGCGATCCTCACTCCATGTGCATCCGGCATGACATGTTTTGCCACGATATCCATTGCGACTTTACACAGATAAAGGTTCGTTCCGATTCCTGCTGTTGCAGTAATACCTGTCTCCTGCATCACATCAAGGATCATCTTTGATGCCAGTTCCTTCGCCGTCATATGATAGGTGTTCAGATAATGCGTCACATCCATAAAAACCTCATCGATGGAGTACACATGCATATCTTCCGGCGCAATATATCTCAGATAAATGTCGTAAATTTGTGTACTGTATTTCATATAGAGTGCCATTCGTGGCTTTGCTGTCACATAAGTGACGGAAAGCTCCGGGTGTTCCTTCAGTTCGTCCGAAAAACAGGAGCTTCCCTCAAACATTCTTTTCGGCAGCTTCTGCGATCTCTCCTGATTGACCTCTTTCACACGCTGTACGACTTCAAAAAGCCTCGCTCGTCCCGGAATCCCATATACTTTTAAAGAAGGGGAAACTGCCAGACAGATTGTTTTCTCTGTCCGCTCTGCATCCGCCACGACAAGATTCGTGGTCAGTGGATCAAGGTCTCTTTCCCGGCACTCAACAGAGGCATAGAACGACTTTAAATCAATTGCGATATAAATATGATTTTCATTTCCGCTCACAAACGCACCTCCTTCTTCTACTCTATTATATGTCATTGACAATCAATTCACAATGGATGGGATCGATATAAATTATGGATGAAACAAATGCAATTTATTCGTTGATTTACTCACTAAAATATGAGATGATAACAGCATTATGAGTGAATATTATAAATTTTTCCAAAACAAAAAATGTGAATATTTTCCTTGCCATAAAGGAATTCCGGAGGAGGACTTTAATTGTCTGTTTTGTTATTGTCCTCTGTATACACTTGGGAAATCCTGTGGCGGGAACTGCGAATTTCTAGAAAATGGAGTCAAATCCTGCATGAAATGTGGTTTTCCGCATCAGCGCAGCAATTATGATAAGGTCATAAGCCGCTTTCAGGAGATCATTGCCGTTATGGCAGCTTCAGATAAGGGAGACATGCCTCATGAAATGTAAACTTACCCCACAATTGTCCTCTGATGACTGGAAAGATTTTTGCAGCCGTTTTCATTTTTCTCCGGCTGATCTTCCATATATAAAAGCGATTTATACCGCACTTCTCCCACTGGTGGAATCCTGTGCGTATTACTCCCTCGATCAGAATCTGGATGGGATTTTCCTCCCTCATTATGCCTATGGATTTGTGACACTTGGAAATGGTATCGATGAGCTGTCAGAATTATATCTGGATCATGAACAGATCCAGGAAGCCTATATTGTGGACTGCGTCAGTCTTTTGCTTTTGTCAAAAGCATACGCAGAATTTGCACATGTGATAGAAGATCAAAGTGGTTTATCCCTTGCAGAATTATCTTTTCTCGGAGATACCTATTCCCTTGATCTTCTTCCACAAATCTATGAACGCCTTGCGCCGGATGCGATCGGTCTTACCGAAGGTCAGATGCTTCTGCCCCTCAAAACAGCTGCGCTTATCCTGCATCTGGATACAAATACACACGCAGATCTCAGACAATTATGTAATACCTGCTCAACCTGTAAGAATCTTTCCTGTCCTTCCAGAAAATCTCCTCTGCAGGATCTGCCACATACTTATGGTGCCATGCAGATATTCCATATAACATAGCGTTTTAGCAAAAATCCATAATTCATGCAGCAGGATGGGAAACAGCTAAAGGAGCTGCATTCTCCTTCTATTATCTACCGTCTGTCAGTTCATCGATCAGTGTGATCACTTCCTCGATCATGTTGTCACAATGTGGTTTTTTCTCACCGCCCTTTGCTGCATTTGCACGCAAAAGATCTGCACAATCTGTCATACCATCATGTTTTTTTGCAATACATTTCCGAAATTCATTCAATACAGCCGGCGACTCAATTCCCTTGGCACCTAATACCATGTATCCTGCTGCGATCGCTCCACAGGTTGCACCGCATCTCATTCCACCGCCAAAGTTACTGCCAATTGCTGCTGCCAGATCTTCATCCAACCCGATTTCCTTTGCATATACACGCATCACCGTCTGTGCACAGTTACTGCTAACCGGCACTTCACTTCTTAATTCCTTTGCTCTTTCAGTGTGTTTACTCATTTTAAATATCTCTCTTTCGTTTTAAAATAATGTCAGCTTATCATTCTTTCTTATTCTTTTTCATTTCCAGTAATTTTTCATTCATGCTCTGTGCATCTGCACGGTCACTCAGATAACAGATGATATTCACAACCGCATAGACTGCAATAATGAGAACCTCCATAAAAAGTACCATGCTAAAATTCTGGAAACTGAACCACTCAAATATTTTTCCAAGCCCTAAAACTACAATGTTCACAAAAATGAAATATAATAGCTGTCTGGCAAACATTCCTTTTTTTGTCAGCTCCCTCGATGCATCTGAGTCAAACATAAGAATCGGAACTGAACACACCGCAGAAACTGCCAATATCTGCCAGAGTATCTTTACACTGATCTGTGCGTCAAATCCCCCGAAAACAGAAATAAAAACTGTTGCCGCTATCAATACACCAAACGTGACTTTGCCAAAAATATCCATCAACATTTTTAATTTCTCTGCCATCTCTTCATACCTCTTTTACAATCCAAGCCGTTCTTTTAAAACAGGCACATACTGTCTTGAAATAATCGTCTTTTCGCCATTGTCTAATACTGCCTCAAAACGTCCGCCAAAGGCTGGTGATAAACTTTTTACTTTGTTGAGATTTAAAATTGCAGACTTTGACGCCCGCATAAACGATTCGACCGGAAGCATGCCCTCAAGTGTATACAATTTCTCCCGCACTTCGTAAACCTCTTTTTTGCAACAGGCAAACACTTTGTTGTCGACCGTCTCAAAATAATAGATTTCATCCGGCTCCAGCAGATGGATACCATTCTCGTTATATCCTGCGATCTTGGTGTTTCCCTGTTTTAATTTCTGGAGCAGATTTTGTATATCTTCGCTTAAATTCTGGCATTTTATAATGATCTCATCCTCTTCACCGGGGATTGTATCCAGTATGGTGATTTTCATCGGGATTCTCCTTTTGATGCAATTACTAAATACAGAATACCAAGAATTACGATACTTGTCACCATAATAAATATCATCTGGTCAACATTCACGACATGTCCCCGGAAAACCGGATTACAATCTAAGGAATCCCTGATTGCTGTCACAACCTCATCCGGGAAGCCATTCGCCGACATCTCCTCAAAGATTCCACGCAGCATATGGTTTTTCAGCAAAGAAGTTCCGTAAGTGCCTGGCAGAACGGACAATACTTTTTGCAGTCCGGTGTCGAAATTGGAGATTGGCATATACGCACCACATATAAATCCATAACCGGCACTCACGATCGTTCCGACTGCCGACATCTGCCCCTGTGTTTTCAGAGGATAGCAGATGATGCTTGAGAGTGCACAGCCAAATAATACCAGAAGGATCTCATCCAAAATCACCCAAAGCACATCCGTCACACTCATGTACCAGCCCATTTTGCACATATAAATAAGGCAGACGACCAGTGCCAGTCCGTTGACCATCAGGGAATTGAGTAATGTTGAAAGAAAGTATCCCAGAAAAATCACAGATTTTTTCACCGGTGACACATTAAAATCTTTTCTTGCACCGTTCGCAAGATCCTGCACCATCGTCAGGTTCACGCAGAATGTCACTGTGATACAGCTCACAGACAAAAGTGCCGCCGCAAGTTGTGCCGCCACCGTTCCGTTGATCAGTTTGTCAGAAATCTGTACGGTATCCGGCAATGCAGACAAAAAGGAATCTTTATATACATTTGCAAGGAATGTTGCATATAAAACAATCAGAATTACCGGTGTAATCAGGGAAGAAAGAAACATCCCTCTGTCCCGGAAGAAAAGTTTTCTGTTTCTGCTTATCAGAGCTGTCATCGTTCTCATTCGCGCCCACCTCCTAAGGTTTTGCCTGTCACTGCAAGGAAAACATCATCCATACCGCCTTTTACAACCTCATAATCCTGAAACAATTCCTGATGCTCCACGATCAGTTTCGTTGCTTCTGACGTATTATCTACTTTTATCTGGTAACCATCACGTACTTTCTTATAATTATAATGTAAAGACTTAATTTGTGCTTCGGTTACACCATAAACAGAAATCGTGTCCTGCACATACCTGTTTTTTAACTCGTATGGTGTTCCTTCCGCCACAATACTGCCTTTGTCGAGAATCACCACATACGCGGCATTTGCAGCCTCTTCCATGTAGTGGGTTGTCAGAAAAACGGTCATCTGCTCCTCTATGCGGAGTTTTTCGATCACATTCCAGATCACCTGCCTCGTCT
>OHFW01000783.1_pt1 | contig 14659 bp, 10 predicted proteins | sample 1567601 | NCBI WGS metagenome assembly OHFW01 (sample SAMEA3879594, study PRJEB24766) | human gut metagenome | biome: human-associated habitat; feature: feces | place: USA | collected 1985/1987 | reverse complement strand
AACCTACAGTAGGATTCCGCTACTATTTCTAGTACCAAGTTGATTGATAATATATATGACCAGTCTCTCCTGAGGCTGGTTTTTCGTTTTTGGCACCTTGATTTCAGATATTGGTGCCAGGAGGCGCTTCAGAGAGGCGGCAACTTCGGGAGTTTGGCAAATGGGCGCACTATGACTTATACATTGCCGCCGGCTTCCATCAGATTCCGTATCGCAGCGGACACCTTGCCTTTGTCTGTAACCGTCCCACTATCAGGGCGGTTTAGGGACTTGCACCCATTATAGTATGCTCGTGAGGATTTCCTGCGAAGTTCCTGCGTTTTTCACTTAAAGCCCTCTTAAAATTTCAAGGGCAAAACTACCACTCAGCCGCACAGAAGGCCAGTTGATGTTTTTTTACGCCTTGAACTTCGCTTAAAGTTCCTGCGTTTTTCGCTTAAAGTTCCTGCGTTTTTTCCTGTGATCCTATTTGGATTTTCGCCAGATTTTACCCGTATCCAAAAAAATATCACCGGAATCTCGTAGTGTTGTCAAAAGTCTGGATACCTTCCAATCTTTTTGTTCATCGGTTAGATGCTGAGGAAGATATTCAAAAAGAAGTTGGTTAATCTTGAATTTCGGAAGGCCCTCATGTTCTTCCAATGCTTTTAGAATCAGATTACAACAGAATTCCTTACTAAAGCCTTTAGCTTTGCTATACTCCGCTTCCTGCTCCGTCGCTTGGGCAATGGATTTGGCCACAATCAGCGCATTCTTCCTGCCTTCCACCAGTTGCTTGCTGCGGAGCATCTTCACCGCCTCGACCGATATAGGCTTGTGCTTCTGCACCCGGTCCAGCAGAATGACTGTCTCCAAATCCAAATCCGTGTGCTTGATGAGCATCAAACTGTAGTCCAGGTCAAGGACACTTCCGGGGATGGTCAATGTTACCGCACCGGGGTCGGACAGATCATACTCCGGCAATGGCAAGTAACGCTCCCGCTGTTTCTGGAACAAGGTGTGGATGCCCAATCCTTTCGAGTCAATCATCTTGATGTTCACCATCGCATCTGCAAGAAAATGGTTCCTGTACTTGCTCGGGGTCTTTGTTCCCAAAATATAATCTTCGTAGGAACCATCAAAGAAACCACCGACATTCCAGAAGGTCAGGTCGTTCTCCGTTTCCGTCACTATTATCCTTGAATTGCGCTCAAACTGCTGGTGGGCAATGCAATTGTGGAGGGCTTCAAGCACCATCTCCTCGTCATATTTCCACACCTCGGCAGGAATCAGTTTGTCATCTCGATAAATCTTGAATCGGTAGTTGCGGATTTTCTTCAAAAGGCGGCTTGTAGTGAGCACAAAAGGAATCGTGAAAATCTCCCCGGCGGTCTCCGTCTTCGTGTGAAGCTTCCAGACTAGTTGGGAGATATGCTCCAAGAAATACGCACTTTCTTCTTTGCCGACAAGCAGGAGTGTAGTTCGGGTAATCTTCCCGTCATAAGTCAGCTTTGCCCTGTCCAGAAAAGTTCTGTCATCCCACTTATCACACTCCTTCGATAGTTCCGGAAAACGTTCCTTGAATCCATCTCGCGCCTCCTTAATAGCCTCGACATCCAAATCTTTAAGCGATGCTCCGGGGACTATTTCGGCTGTCCAATCGTGCCCGCTGTTGTAGATTTCCCTTATCCAATCCAGATACGGAACTAGAGACGTTACATGGCTGTCTATCCGGATATAGGGCGTTCCCATGAAGCAGGTAGGTTGCCCCTGCGCGGCAGGAACGATCATTACTACAATCCGTTCCGCACCGTGATATAGGAATTCCTCGAAGCGGAAATCAATCTTCGGATCAACGTATAGCTTCAAATAGAGTGATAGCGCCTGGTTTCCCTTTGCCTTCAATTTTGTTACGTCAAAGGTGGTTCCCTTGACGGTCAGGGTATCGTCATCCACCCCGAAGAACAGGTATCCATAGTCTTGTCTGTCCAGACAGGCACCGTTGGACAGGGCCGAAATATACTCTCCCAAATGCCGGGCATCCTGATAATTGCTCTTAAACTCCAGGAACCGGTTCTCCTTCCGGTTCCGCTCAATCATCTGGTCAAGCAACTGGCTGTATGTTTCGTTGTCCATCATGGCGTCAAATGTTCATTGTCACAAATATACAAAAAAGCAACGACCTAAGATAATTGATAGTATTTAATGGCAACAATAGCCCTCATCTTTCTCGTCTTTTATTATTCACTTTTAATATATGGCGTTTTTCTGGAATGCCCCACGCCCTCACCGCACCATTCTCCAGTTATTGTCCATATTTCGTAAAACAGAAGCCATTCCGCAGCCCACGGCACTATTTTCATTGCCAGGAACATTGATGAATCCCACTCCCCAATCCTACCGTAATAAAGACAGAGCTGTTGCTTCTCATCATCAAAAACATGAGGCAAAGAGCTAGCGCCTTCTGCCTTTTTTAGTGGCGTGGGCGCTATTACGAATGTATTAGGTGGACTCCCAAGGGTATAGTCAATACGTATTCTATACGAACAACTGTTGGGCGAGGGCGTAATATCCATCTCCCAAATAAGATGACGAGGCGTCTGCATTCTCACCTCTCCATTTGGAAACTTTTTGGCAAGCACTTTAACTTGTCCAGATATTGGAACAACCGCCATCTTACTTACTCTTTCCAAAAAAGTTATGGGCTGCGACCTTGGTTCCAGCGCCTGCTCCAAGCGTTGCCGCGCCCGATGCCGCTGTTAACTTCCCTGCTTTTCTCTGGGCAAGTATCATATCGCCGTAAGCCTTAAATGATGCCTTTGACACCTTCTCTCCGAACAGTTCTTCAAACAAGGCCTGAAGCTTATCCAGTCCATGCCCGGCAGCGGCCATTAACCTGTCAACATCAACCTGCAGCTTGCTGACCCACTTATAGAAATACGCCTCCTTCTTATTCTCCGGCGTCCATCGATCTGCGAAATTCTCGGAAGAATTGACAGGATTCTTGATAACACGATGTCCCTGCGTACCTTCAATGAAGGATGTCATATTACGGGAAATATGCTGGAGAGCAGTAAGCAAATCCGTGGCATCATTGTACGTCCTCCCCGCGAGTGTCGTAATAATGATAGAAATGGGCTTATCATCCTCGTTACCATCAAACATAATATCACGGTGGCGCTTCATTAATTGAACCACGCGCTGCAGAGGAGCCTTGGTCTCATAGAATTTAGGAACGGGTGCAATAGCCTCTTTTAAGTTGATTGACCGCTGCAAATCCGTAGGTCGATAAGCTATGTTGTAGAACCACTTTGCGAACCCGAAAGGATTACTCTTCTGCCACTTATCGGAATCAGTCTCCGTCATATAGTCTGCCCTGGTGTTATCTGTAATACGAATAGCCGTCGTGTCAGAAACCACTGAATCAGAAGAAGCGAGCATCCTCTCCAATGCAGTTACATACCCCTCGTTTACGACACACGGAAGAACGTCCATATGATATTTTCCGTCTGCATATTTCAGCGTCCAACAGCGCTTTCCTTCCTTATCCAACATATTGCGATAACGGTCTGACTCTTTTAGTCTGTCGCCAACTGCATTTTTGGTAAAATACTGTGTCCAATAGAACGGCTTTTTAGTCAGCTCGCATACAAGGTCAATATCCAGATCGGCATCTTCCGATACCGGTCGCACTGCAGTACCCAACAAGAACGAGCCCTGCGGCCTGATTTGCGGGGAATATGCTTTCAAAGGGCTTGGATCTTCGGCCAGATAGTTACCCACAGCTTTATAGCTGGTCGTAATCTGTTCATACTCTGTCTTCGTCACGTCGAGCGCTTTGCCAATTTCATTAAGCAGGACGGAAATCTGTTTTTGCTGATCTGTAGTCATATCTAATCATGTTTAATTGTTATCGTTTCAGTATCATCTACATCAACAGCGTTGTTCTTGTCGAACAGCACCAACTGTTTATCGGCTTTCGGCATCCATACTCGGCCCAATTCCACAGCGCAAGCCGCCGGCATGGCCATGAATACCTTTATTGATTGTTCCTGTGAGGCAGCATTAATCTCGTCCAACACTTGCCTGGTAATCTTTCGGAATTCTGCGAGCTGCCCCTCCGACTTCAACATATCGTTGTTGGGATTCTCTGCCGTCACAACCCACATGCTGACTTCATTACCGAAACGAGACTTCACCCGATGGACAATGGCAGTTGCGCTTAGCGAGAAAACGAGCACTGGCATCTTTGACGTATCGTCAGGACGGATAATCTTCATAGGATTAGGCTCGTTGAGGGGCTGCCATTTCCAAGTATCTGGTTCTCGATGCTTCTGATACACCTTTACTTTGTGTAGGTCGGCAAGTTTGGTTCCGAGCTTCACGAGTAGAGGTTGCGGCGCCAAAGCGAAAACAGAAACACAGTCTATATCTTCTCTGCCGACAAGCGTCTTGAGGCATTCCAAACACTTCTGGTCAAGTTGATCAGTCTCCGAAGTCCAATAGCTATCCATAGAGTCGTAGATACTGGAATCACGATGGGAAAGCTGAACCGTATTCTCGGAAGGATAGTTGTCCGGCAGCATCGCCATGGCGAGTTCCCTTCTTGGTATGGAGGCTGCTTCCTTTCCAATATTCACCCCATATACGATAGGTATGCTGACTTTGGCAGCGTCGATTTCCGTAACCATACGAATCCTGTCCTCATGTTTTTTCTTCATCTCCCGCAGACTCTCGACAGTGTGCTCTGTTACCTGTTCATGGTCAATCAGTCGATGGTGGTCGTGACACATCAACATCACATTGTCAATATCGTCAACCAGCTGGGCAGATAAGGTCTTATCGCCTCTTGGACCATCCGGTGATGCTGCTACAATATGAGCCACAAATGCACGGTTAATCTCCTCCGAGGTCAAGTCATCCTTGTACAATAATTTATTGCAGCCGGCGTATTCACAACGGCCGGCGGCCTTCGCCCATAGTTTCGCTATTGTATGTGCGGTCGCATTTCCCGCTCTCTTTTTTGCCATATATCCTGATTATAAAAATTAACAGTGCAACATATTTGCATAATAATCCCACCCGTTAAAAAAACACCGCCACTAGGTTCTCTTTCCTAATGACGGCACAAAGATAAATCCGTATTATGCACCCTATCTGCACAATAACAAAATCAGATTTCTTTCAGTCCAAGTTCGCGGAGATAGCCGTTGAATTTTGCCCTGGAATCAGCAAGTGTTCGTTCTATCTCAGAGAGTTTCTCCTGATTGGCAGAGAGGTCAATTTGCGCCTCTTCCTGCGCCAGGGAGACGTAGCGGGTGATATTGAGGTTGTAGTCGTTCTCTACGATTTCACGAATGCTGACGCGGCGGCTATACCGGTCTTCCTCTTTGCGGAAACGGTAGGTATCCACTATTTTGCTGATATGCTCCTCCGACAGGGTATTCTGCTTCTTATCCTTGTTGTAGTATTCTGCGGCATTGATAAAGAGGACATCGTCGGTCTTTCGGCATTTCTTGAGCACGATTATGCAGACTGGGATGCCGGTGGAATAGAAGAGGTTGCTCGGAAGGCCGATGATGCAGTCGATATTATCATCGGCGATGAGCCTCTGACGGATGGCAGCCTCAGCTCCGCCACGGAACAGGACACCATGAGGGAGAATAATGGCCATCGTGCCGCTGTCGCTCAGATAGTGAAAGCCGTGCAACAGAAAGGCGAAGTCGGCTGCACTCTTGGGCGCAACGCCATAGTTCTGGAAACGGGGATCTTTTGAGACTTCGTCATCGGGCTCCCATTTGAGGCTGAATGGCGGATTGGCTACGACAGCGTCAAATATCACCGGCTTAACGGGGTTGCTGTCTTTCAGCAGGGACCAGTCGTTGGTAAGGGTGTCGCCGTGGAAGATTTCAAACTCGGAGTCGTGCAGACCGTGAAGCAGCATATTCATCCTGGCGAGGTTGAACGTGGTTACTTCCTTTTCCTGGCCATAGATCTTGCCGATTTTCCCGCCATGCTTTTTCATCTCGTTGTCCACGTTGAGAAGCAGGGAGCCGGATCCGCAAGCAAAGTCCAGGACGCTGGAAAGCTCTTTTTTGTGACCGGTAGCCGGGTCCTGGCAATCCAGCGTGACGATGCGGGAAAGTATGGTACTCACCTGCTGCGGCGTATAAAATTCGCCGGCTTTTTTCCCGCTGCCAGCAGCAAACTGACCAATAAGATACTCGTAAGCATCGCCCAGGATGTCTCCACGTTCATCAAATTCGATCAGCTTCTCTTCCAGCTTGGCGATGATATTGCACATCATCTTATTCCGTGCAGTGCGGTCCTTGCCAAGCTTCTCGCTATCAAGATTGATCTCGGAAAAGAGCCCCTTGAAGGCACCTTTGAATGATTCCTCCTCAATGTGGCGGAAACTGTCTTTGAGCTCGGTCAGAAGGGAATCGTCCTGGGTGCGGGCCAGTTCATAGATTGCGCTCCAGAGGTACTGGGGCTTGATGATATAGTGCGAGCTCTTGAGCATCATATCTTCGAATTCCGATACGTCCGCAGCGTTCTCTTCATACCAAACGTAAAGGGGTTTGTCTTCGGGCAAGTCACTTCCCAATTCAAGACGGGCGGCTGATTCGTAGCGGGCGCTGATGTAGCGGTAGAAGAGAAGCGAGAGCATATAGTCCCGGAAATTATCTGCAGTCATAGCTCCACGAAGGAGATCGGCCACGTTCCAAAGGGCCCTGAAAAGCTGCTCACGTTCTTGCTTGGTCAGCGGTGTTTTCGCTGTGTTCTCCATTTTCTATGTCTTTTTTTGTTTCTATTATTGGCTTTTAATTATCTACCAGGAGTATGTATCTCCCTTTCACTGCGAGCATCCGTCAAATCTGGCAGCATAAAATGGTATTTCTTCTTGATATGATAGAATAACGTCTTGATAGAGTCTTTATTGTCCTCGTTCATAAGTGTAGGTGAGAAGAACTGACCCTGATGAGAAAAGACGTTGACTATTCGCGAATACAAGTCAACAAGTTCCCCTTTACTAAAAGATGGTTCATCGAAGTCATTTCCTTTGTAGGTAATGCCGTCAAGAATATAACGATAATCCCGATGTCCAAAGAATTCTGCAATCTTCTCCATTACACTTCGCATTATGGTGAAATGATAAGTATAGAGCCTGTCATTGAAGATAGCTTCTTGAATTTCACTCATCATGGCAACGTTATAATAGAATGGCGTCTTGTCGCTCATGCTCTTGAGGATTACTTCATCAGAGTCTTTAGCCCTATGCAGGTAAAACTGTCCAAGCTTTGAATCATTGCTCAGACCATGTATCATAACATGGAAGAATAGTGCATGGTGGGTAGAAATAACGAACTTTATTCGTCTCAATTCACCGATTCCGCTATTTATCACCCTCCTCTCATTCCTGAGACTATCACGAATAACATTATAAAGTTGAGCTGCAAAAGTAATTACATTGTTGTCGTCAAGAGACGACATAGGGTCATCAATGTAGATGTACTCAATACCTTTATAGGCGCTGTTCCCTCCTAGTACTTGGTCAATTATACAGCGGAAAAAGCACCATACGAATAGCCTCTCTTCTCCACGCGAGATTTTAATATTCTCGAACGTTTCGTCATTCAAGGTTTTACTGAAAACCACATAGTCGGGAAGATCAGGATTCTCGCTATCGTAATGAAAATCAAAATCTATATCAGTATAGACTTGAAGGTATTTACGTAACGGTTCACTAAAATTGAAGCCTGCCAGACCTTGGATTAAAGCCGAATCCTGATTGATTATCAGGTGGTGATCGGTATTGTTCTCAAGATCATTATCCCAAGTGAAGAGGTCTTCTGTATATGCGTTGTAGTATAGTGTATGTGGGGAGGCACCCTCTTCTCGACCATAGTGAGCAAAGTCATAAGATAACCGAGTTTTGCCTGTTCCGTTGTAGGCGAAAATGAGGGCGCAGTTGGTATACTTACCCGATTCGTCTTCTTCAAAGACTTCGCGTAATGAGGTGATAATATCGTAGTTGTAAGCCATGGCGAATGATTATTTAACAGGCTGAGGGAAGAGCTGCTGCATAAGGCCTTTTTTGTGGTTTTTGAGGAATTCGACTTTCTGCTCCTGGGCGGCAATCATCTGGTCTTCCGCTTCTAGACACGCGGCAATTATTTTCTGTTCAGAAAGAGTTGGTAAGTTAATTGAACACTCCCTCAATTTTTCATAAAAGAAATACTGTCTAACCCCTCCTTCCTGAACATTGATAACCATCCTACGGAATATATCTGTATGAAACCATTGCCAAAGAAATGCATCATCAATGCCATCTTTGGTTTGAAAAACTTCGTATAAAGAGCTAACGATGACGTCTTTACCCAAATCCTGATAACCAATTGATCCGACATTGATTCTAGCAGGATTATATGCGAAAGACTTCGGTGGGACAATTATGTACTGCCGACAATCAATGTCCTTCAAATATCCACCACCATCTTCAAACTGACTACTCTGCGGGTAGAAACCATCCTCGTTCGAAATAGAATATCTTTCATAAGGAATATTCTGCCTATTCTTCTTGCCGGCAGGAACGGTAATATCTTTGAACTTCTTCTTTTCCCAGTTTCCAGAAAAACCAGGGAAACGGAGGGCGGGGGCGGTGGCGCTGGGCTGCGGAAAGAGCTGCTGCATAAGGCCTTTTTTGTGGGCCTTGAGAGATTCCAATTTCTTTGATTCGGCAGCAATCAAATTATCAAGGGTTTCCAGACACTCCGCAATCTTTTGTTGTTCTTCAATAGACGGGACAAACAACGGCATATTGAAGAACCCGTCCGTGGTGATGTTCATTCTGTCAAACCGGGCGCCGAAATTTGCGATACCCTTTAAGTATGGATGCCATATTTCCGTTTGGAAGTATTGCTCGAAGAAGGCTATGTGGCCCTGCTGAAATTTGAAAACTGTATATAATGGAGATATAATACCCTTGCCCACTTTATTAATTGATATAGGTCCAACAGGAGCCGTAGACGAAATCCTAGGATTATATACAAAATCGTCTTTATCAACGATGTAATAGTTATTTGTATTATCCTTTACCGCTATGTCACGTTCAAAGTACGCATTCTGATCAACAACCCCCTCTGTAGCAGAGTTCGTCAACACACGTGTGACAGCGAAATCCTTGTTTTTCTGGTTAACTTTTGCCGCTAATGAACATAGTGGTTTCTCCTGCCATTCACCGGTGAAACCCGGGAAACGGAGCTGAGGTATTCTATTGTTAATCGTGATATTATTCTCCATAATAACAAATCATTATTTCACATATGCATTAAGACCTTCGATGGTATTGCCGCCGGAGAGAAGGGCAAATAGTGGTGCTAGGTCCGAGAGGAGTCCTTCCTTGGCGGCTTTGCGCTGCTTCCAGCCGTCGATATGGCTCAGGAGATCGCGCAGGGCGTCTTCGTCCAAGCGGCGGAGCTTGGTGGTTTCTGCCACGAAGGCTTCCAGTGCGGCAGATTCGATGCCGTACTCTGCGGCGAGAGCGGCAATCTGCTGGTTGAAGCGCTTGTCTTTGTAGGCCTTGTAACGCTCTCGAATCTCCTTCTCACTGATGCCGCTACCCTTGTGGAGTTCTTCTTCGATAAAGGCTTTGAGGTAGTCGCGCTCGTTCATCAGGTCCACGCTGCCGGATAGGATATCAAGAAGCTGCTCCTTGGTAATCTTCACCTTCTCAAAGTGGGTGTCGGTGTACTTGGCCAGCAGTTTCATGATATAGTCGTAATCCACCAAGGTGGAACTGAACAGGGAGAGTTCAAAGTCCGGCTCGTCCTCGGGATCTTCCTTGGATTGGCTTCCCTTTTCATTTCTGCGACGACGTGCAAGATCCAGATATGCCGTGCGGAACTGTTGGAGGGTGTCCCCCGGCATAGCGGTCTCTATAGCATCCTTCATCTCTTCCGGCATATCCACGTACTGGTCCAGTTTGAGCGCAAGACGCTGGACATCTTTGAAGGCACTGATAAATTCGCCGGTGTTCTCCCCCTGAGGAATGTTAATCACCTCGTCAGGTTTGCATTCCAAACCCATACCGTTCATCACGGTTTGGAGTTGCGTGATGGCTTCCTTGTATTTCTCCACCACCGATTCGACCGGTTCCACCAGCCAGTACTCTTTTCCTTTGTCGTGGTCGAATCCGCTAAAGAGTACCATAGCGTCGTCCATCTGTTTTTCCAAGTTGCGGTAGCAGATGATGTTGCCGTAAGGTTTGGTGCCGTCAAGAATGCGGTTGGTGCGGCTGAAGGCCTGAATGAGTCCGTGCCATTTGAGGTCTTTGGCGACGTAGAGGGTATTGAGGAACTTGCTGTCGAAGCCGGTAAGCATCATCTCCACGACGATTACAATGTCCAACTTCTTGGCGTGCGGAAGGTCTTTGTTCGGATACTTTTGGTCCTTGACGCGCTGCTGCACATCGCGGTAGTATTCGTCGAAGAGTTCTACGGTGAAGTTGGTGCCGAACTGGGCGTTGTAGTCGTCGATGATCTTTCCTAGCTCGCTTTTGTTGCGTTCCGGATCCTCGTTGTTGTCGGCTTCTTCCTGGGGCAGGTCTTCGTCGGAACTGTTCCGCATAGGCGGTGTGAACACAGCCGTGACATTCAAGGGCACATAATCGGGGACGTCTTTGACAAGCGCATTCTGCAACTCCTTGAATATTTCATAGAAGATGATTGCTTCCGGGATGGAAGGTGTGGCGAGGAGCGCGTTGAAACGACGTTTTGCCGTGAGGGTGTCGTGGTTGTCTAGAATATGCTTGACGATTTGCCAGATGGTAAGGGGCTCATTGATAGGATTCCCGTCGGCATCAGTGTTGCCGTAGTGCTCCACCTTGAAGCGAAGGACGTTGTTGTCCGTGATGGCGTTGGTGATGGTATATTGGTGCAGGCATTTCTGAAATATATCCTTGGTGGTGACATACTCTGCCTGCTGGCCGTTTATGCGTGTATAGCTGCTATTCTCCTCAAATATCGGAGTGCCTGTGAAGCCGAAAAGCTGGGCCTTCGGGAAGAAGTTCCGGATAGCGGCGTGATTCTCACCGAACTGGCTGCGGTGACATTCGTCGAAGATGAAGACGATGCGTTTGTCTCTCAGGCGCTCCAGGCGCTGGTGAAACTTGTTCTTGTTGGTCGGGTCCAGAGCGATGCCGAGCTTCTGGATGGTTGTAACGATGACCTTGTCGGCATAGTCGGTGCTTTCCAAGCGACTTACGAGAGCTGCGGTGTTTGCGTTTTGTTCGACGCAGCCTTCCTGGAATTTGTTGAATTCATCACGGGTCTGCTTGTCGAGATCCTTGCGGTCCACGACGAAGACACATTTCTCAATGTCACTGTTGTATTTGAGCAAGGTCGAGGCCTTGAAACTGGTGAGGGTCTTGCCGCTGCCGGTGGTATGCCATATGTAGCCGTTCTGGTTGTTTTCCGAGACACAGTTAACGATGCTTTCAACAGCATAAATCTGGTAGGGACGCATAACAAGAATCTTCTTCTCTGTCTCCACGAGCACCATATAACGGCTGATGAGGCGGCCGAGGGTGCACTTGGGGAGCATCATGTCGGAAAATTTGAAGAGTTCCGCAATTTTGTGGTTACTCTCGTCGGCTGCGTGATAGACGGGAAGATAGTTATTGGTTGCGTCGAAGTGAAAGTGCTCGTCGTTATTATTGGCAAAGTACATAGTGTCGCTGCCGCCGTTGCTGACGATAAAGAGCTGCATGAAACACATCAGCGTATTGGTGTAGCCGTTTCCGCGGTCTTGCTTGTAGCGGACAATCTGTTCAACAGCCTTCATCGGCGAAACGCTGTGGCGCTTGAGCTCAATCTGTACTAGTGGCAGGCCGTTGACCAGGATGATGACGTCGTAGCGCTGGCGACTATTGGCGGTATTGATGGTGAGCTGGTTCACCACCTCATAGTCATTCTTGCACCAGTCCCGCAGGTTCACAAGGCTGTAGTCGAAGGTGGTACCGTCGTTACGTGTGAAGGTCTGCTTCTCGCGCAGGCGCTTGGAGGCAGTGAATACGTCGGCCGTGACGTTCTCCTGCAGGAGCTTTCGGAATTCATCATCAGAGAGGGTAACGAAATTGAGCCGCTCAAATTTCTGACGGAAATTGCTTTCGAGCGCGTCCAGGTCTCGGATGTCGCTGCGGTATGTGTATTTCATCTCCTGGAGTTTTTCCAGAAACTGCTGCTCGAGCTGTGCTTCGCTTTGGATCATGTTTTGTGTGTGTTTGTGGAATTACGAGTGCAAAGGTAAAGGTTTACTATGCACTCATTCTGCACAATTATATTTTTCTGTCAATAATTTTATTTTCTGGCGAAAGGTCTCTCTCAAGGAGGCTGGTTCAAGAACTTCTACGTGGTCGCCATAGGAGAAGATGAGTGATTCTAGCTCCGGAGTAAGAAAAACGTTCAGCTGAATGATGCAATTCTCCCTATCCAGTTCAACCTGGGAAGGATGAAGGGGCTTTGTAACCACATAAGGGAAGCGGAGCTTATTAAACTTCAGTACTACCTTCTCGGGCTCCCCTCCACGGGGAACGGATACGCCAACAACATCATCAAAGTATTCCTCAAAGTCAAATTTCGTGTTAGGTATGTATTCTATCTGTACCGGCTCAATGCTGATAATGCGATCTAGAGGCAGGTTGGTCAAAACGTCCTTTTCACGCTCTGTGATACCAAACAAGAACCACCTGTTGTTATACTGCTTGAGGTAGTAGGGATGCATAATGTGCTTCATTTCGCCTCTGGTGAAATGCTTGTACTTTATATTGACTACCTGTTTATTAACGATGTAGTTGTAAAGTACAGATAGATTCTCGATACCGGTTAGGAAAGGATTTTTCTCATACCCGATGACCGGGATGGTGTTCTTCTTGCGACCCAGTTTATCCTCGAAATTCGCGACGAACTCACTAACCCAGTCAAAACCGGAAGTACCGTTGAGCCTGTTGAGCATAATAAGTGCTTCATCAATCTTATCTAGTTCTGCTTCAGAGAAGTCTTTCTTGTTGATAGAAAAGCCATCATCCTCATAACGGTAGTAACACTTCCGTCCCACATAATAGCGTTTAATTGGAGCATTCCATCCCTCCGCGCTCTGCATAAACGCGATGTCATTAAATATCGTACGTTTTTTAACGTAATATTCAACGTCATTGATGGGGTCTTCCTTGGAGATGTAGAACTCCTTAAGCGCCTTATTACACGCTTCTATGAGGTCCTCTATGTAGAACCTCTTATACCGATTGGCGAAACAGGCATCAAGGGCTTGATACCTGATCATGGCGTGCTTATTAGTTGCCATAAGTTTTCTATATGGAATTTTGCTTGTATTCAGGTCAAATTTACGAAACATTAGGAAAAATACCGCAAGAAAATCAAAAATCATGCAAACAACGTGCATAATTAGCATTCTTACTATATTGAGAGCAGTTGATACACTGTACAAAGAATACCTGAAATCCAAAGGAATCAGCATCATCTCCGTCACACAACCCATCGACAACAACAATGCGACTGGCGCCTTAATGGCGAATATCATTTTTCATTTCAGTCAATTTGAGAACAATCTCCGTAAAGACAAGTGCACGGCCGGTAAGATTGCCTATCTGGAAAACGGGGACTGGTATTCTGCACCGCTTGTCGGCTGCCGAAAAGACAAAACTGCAGCCAGAAAGCACCAGTTTATCATTGATTATAAAGGGAAACTCATTGCCCAGGCCTTCAAATGGTAGGCGATGATTCCGATAATTATTCAACCACTTCAGCTGTACAGTTCAGTCTCGGCATCAAACCTACAGTAGGATTCCGCTACTATTTCTAGTACCAAGTTGATTGATAATATATGACCAGTCTCTCCTGAGGCTGGTTTTTCGTTTTCGGCAAGTTGATTTCAGATATTGGTGCCAGGCTTCTGCGTGGTGGCAACTTCTGGAGTGCCGCAAAATGACAGTCACCCGGAAGGGCGACAGCGGGAGATGATTCCTGAAGTTTGGCAAAGGGACGGACAAGAGTCAGCTGCGGAGACGCTTACCAGACTATGATCGCTGGGCATTTTGTCTAGTCCTGAAAAAAGTTTACTTTTTTTGGTAAACTTTTTTCAGGACGATACATTTAGCGCGACGCGCAAGTCGCTATAAATCAGCACTTTAGCACTTTTCAGAGTTGTGGTTTCGGCAACTCTGAAAACGATTAAATCACTGATACTTAACACCTTACAGGGTGCGCCAAACATACTGAAAACCTAACGCGTCAAGACGTAACCGCGGAGACGCTTAAAACGACTCTCATCAATACGGACAAATGAAACGTTAATTCTGATAATAGTTTACCAATCGGACAGATTTTGTCCGTAGGACCCCGCCTTCTCACGGACAAGTAAGTTCAAAAAACAACTTGTCCGGGCTAAAACGTTTTCTCACGGACAAGTTCCCATATTACACAGACAAGCGAGTCACGGACAAGTTCCCATATTACACAGACAAGCGAGTCACGGACAAGTTCCCGTATTTCACAGACAAGTTACCGCAGCCTCACAAGTTTTTCCCCTAAGCCTCCCTTCCCCGATTTAACCAAGTTTCCGAAAGAAACGCGCAACAATAAGCAAAAAAAGACGCTAAGAA